>OCHI01000721.1_pt1 | contig 30927 bp, 34 predicted proteins | sample 1538691 | NCBI WGS metagenome assembly OCHI01 (sample SAMN04571718, study PRJEB22368) | human gut metagenome | biome: human gut; material: stool | host: Homo sapiens | place: Luxembourg | collected 2012-09-21 | reverse complement strand
ATTATTATAAATAATAATATATTTTTTCCAGAAGATAACATTAAAATAAATGAAAATTATATACTAAAGAATAATCAACGTTATTTAACTATGAATGAATTGGTTAAATACTATGATATATATCAGAATTACCAAAAGATAGGCAAACAATATTATAATGAATGGATACAGAAGTTACAGAATAGTGAATATGAGATTTCATTTCCATCATATTTCTTTGCCAGTTATATTGTTAAGATGGACATATTTAAAGAATGGTTTAACAACAAATATACTACTATTTATATTGATGAAGCACAAGATTTAAATTATTTTCAACACTATTTTTTTGATACATTAAAAAGTGCAACCAATATAAAAATAGTTATGGTAGGAGATGCAAATCAATCAATATATCAATTTAGAGGAGCTAGACCAGAATTATTTAAAAATTTACTAACTAAGGGATATAATGAGTATAAAATAGATGTTAGTGTTCGTTGCAATCCTAGCATAATATACTATGCTAATAAAATATTTGACTATTCTATAAAGAAAAAATTTGATACTGAATCTCATGTTCATATAATAAGTCAAATAGATTCAGATTTTTTAAATAGCTTATCTAATAACACATTTATATTAACTGAAAGTAATAAAACTGCTCAAGAATTATATGAACAGTATAAAGAAGATTTTGATATAATTTATACTAAGAAAATTGATTTAGATAATAAAATATATAATGATTATTATTTAAATAGTGATATTATTGATGAATTGTTAAAATACTTTTTGAATTATGATAATATTTTGGATAAATATAAATATCCATTTGAAAAAATTGAACCAATATTACTTAATTGTAATACTAAAATTAAACAAAAAGATTTTATTATACACAATGGGACAAGTTTAATTGATTTTCTTAAAAAAAGTTGCGATATTCTAGGAATATCAGTAACTGATAATACTATTGATGGAATAAACAATAAAATAGAAGATGAAAAGTATAAATATAATTATTATGTGGTTGAAAAACAGAATAGAATTATGACTATTCATTCTTCTAAAGGTCTTGAAAATGACAATGTTATTATAATTTTAGATAGTCCTTATAATACAATAAGCAACGAATTTAAAAATAAATTGTTTGTAGCAATAACAAGAGCCAAAGATAATGTATATATTTTAACTAAAAATAATAATGAAGTTTTTGAATTTATAAATAACTTGCTACTATAAGAATAGAAGGTTTAAATGTAAAAATTAGAAGAATATATATCGAAACGATTTGATATAAGCAAATAAGTAGGAGAAAGTAATAATGAGAATAGGAATTGATATAGATAATGTAATCTCAAACTTTAATGAAGAATTACTAAAAGCATACATAGAACATGATAAAGAATTAAGAAATACTGGAATTGTAAATAAAAATGCATCTTACATTAGAAATGATATGTTTGATTGGTCTAATGAAGAAGAAAGCTCTTTTTATATAAATAATATAGAAAGAATAGCAAAAAAGTTGGAACTAATTGAAAATGCAGATAAATATATAAACAAATTAAAAGAAGAAGGACACAAAATTTATATTATTTCTGGTAGAGATAACGGTGAATATACTAATCCTTACGATATGACTACAAGTTGGTTAAAAAATCACAATATAAAATACGATGAACTCATATTAACAAATGCTTATTATTCAGATGAAAAAGCTAAAATATGTGAAGAAAAAAATATAGATGTAATGATAGATGACTCAAGTAGAGTTTGCAATAGTATGAAGAAACACAATATTAAATCAATTATTATGGATACACCCTATAATAAACAAGAAAAAGAAACATTAAGAGCATATAGTTGGAAAGAACTATATTGCATTCTTAATAATAAAAAAGTAAATGTAATATTAGATACAGATACTTATAATGAATGTGATGACCAATTTGCTTTATCATATTTGTTAAAATCACAAAATTTATTTAATATTGATGCAATTACAATAGCACCTTATTCACACAAGAAAAGAAATGTAAGCGTAGAAGAAGGACAAGAACTAAGCTACAATGAAGTATTAAAAATATGTAAATGGCTAAATTTTGATACAACAAATAAAGTTTTCAAAGGTTCATTGAATTATTTAGTTAATGGATATAATGAAGAAAATGAAGCAGTTGATAAAATAATTGAAATAGCTAAGAAAAATAATAAAACTTATATTTTAGGAATAGGCGCAATTACAAATATTGCACTTGCTATCAAAAAGGAACCTAAAATAATTGATAAAATAGAAGTGATTTGGTTAGGTGGAAATGAACCTAGATATAAAGGTAATTTAGAATTTAATTTTAGACAAGATGTTGAAGCAGTAAAAATAGTTTTTGAGTCTGAAGTTGAATTAACTATTATTCCGTGTAAGGATGTAGCATCAATATTAAGAACAAATATAGAAATTTTAAATGAAAATATGAAAGATAATGAATTAAATACATATTTGAAAAATAGATTTTATAATGATGGTTATCATGGAATTCAAGAATCAAGAGTTATTTGGGATATATCAGTAATAGCATATATGATAAATAAAAATTGGTTTGAAATGGAAGATATAAATTCTCCCAATATAAAAGAAGATACATCTTACGAAATAAATACTACTAATCATAAAATTAAATTTGTAACTAAAATAGATAAAGATGAAATATATAATGATTTATTTAAAAAGTTAGGAGAAAAGTAATGCAATATTTTGAAATGAAACAAGCTGTAAGATTATTATCTAATGAATGGAATTTAGGTAAAAAAGAAACACAAGCTAATACTGATATATGTGCATGGATTTATCTTATGGAAGTTTTAGAAGAAAGTGAGAAGATAATTACATACAAAGAAAATAATAAACTAATAGGATTTTGTGGTTACTCAAAAATTGATTCAAAAAAGCATTTATTAAAAAAGAAATTTTATAGATTTATTAAAAATATATTATATAAAAGTAAAGATATAAAAAACTTAAACGCACTACATGAATATGAAAAAAATTATAGTTATGTGCCAAAAGAATTAGAAAATTATTTTGATGGAGAAATATCAATCTTAATAGTAGACAAAAATTACAGAGGTAAAAGTATAGGGAAAAAATTATTATTAGAAATTTTTGATTTAGCTAAAGAAGATAATTTAAAAAATATTCAAATATTAACAGATGAATCTTGCAGTTACAAATTTTATGAAAGATGCGGATGTAAGAAGATATATGAAACCACTGTTATAAATAAAGAAATTGAACAATTGGGAAATGGATATACAGAAAAAGCATTTATTTATGAGAAAGTGTTATAATTGGAGTATTAAATATGATTAATTATAAAGACTATTTAAATAGTAAAAACAAATCAATAACTAAAAATATTTATATAAAATCATTTCCTAAAAATGAGAGACTTCCATTTTGGATTTTAAAAAATAGTGCCAAATCTACAAATGTTATTTTTAATGAGATAACAGTAGATAATGAAACAATTGGCCTTACATATATAATAACTTATAAAGATATTGCGTATTTAATGTATTTTGCTATTAAAGAAGATAAAAGAAATAAAAATTATGGTAGTTTAGTATTAAAAGAATTGATTGATCAATATAAAACAGTGGTATTGAGTATAGAAAAAATTAATGAAAAAGATGATATTTCTAAAAGAAGAAAACAATTTTATTTAAGAAATGGATTCTTTGAAATTAATAAATCTACAGAACAAAATAATGTGTATTATGAATTATTATGTTCTAACAAAGATTATAATTTAACCAAAGATGAACTTGTTAATATTTATAAAAATATGACAAATTCTAAAATGATTGGATATTTTATTAATAAAAGATTTAAATTGTTTGATGTAAATTTTATTGATGGAGGAGAAAAATGAAAATATATATAGTAAGGCATGGACAAGTTCCTCATAATGCACTTGAAATGTACAATAATCAAGATGAAGATTTAACAGAATTAGGAATAAAACAGGCAGAAGAGTTAAAAGAAAAAATAAAAGATATGAAATTTGATGTTGTTATTTCCTCGCCATTAATAAGGGCGAAGCATACTACTAAAATCATAAACAATAAAAATATAATTAAATATGATGATAGACTAGCTGAAAGAAATCCAGGAAGTTTATCAGGGCAACCATTAGAAGTAACTAACAGAGAAGAATATTGGAATTATTATACTGAAATACAATATGGGACAAGTGAAAATATACAAGAATTCTTTAACAGGGTATATAACTTTTTAGATGAACTTAAAACTAAGGAATATAAAAATGTATTAGTAGTTGCACACAGTGGTGTGTCAAAGGCATTTAGTGGATATTTTGATGGCATACAAGATGGCAAATTTTTAAATAGAGGACTAAAAAATTGTGAAGTAAAGGAGTATGAATTATAATGAAATTATCAAGTGAAGAAGCATTAAAAATGTTAGAAGAAGAAAGGATAAAAACTTCAAATGATAGATGGATAAAACATTCTATTTGTGTAGGAAATACTGCTGGAACTATTGCAAAAGCATTAAATTTAAATGAAGATTTTGCAAAAACTTTAGGCTATATACATGATATTGGAAAGAGATATAACTACTTAGAAAGTGGTGTATTTCCACATGCTATGAAAGGATATGAATATATAAAATCATTAGGATATGATGAAGAATATTCAGGAATATGTATTAAACATTCATTTCTAAATAATGATATTGATTGTATATCAAATGATAGAGATGAAACAGATAGAAATAATCCTAATTTTGAATTTGTAAAAAATTATATAAAAGATGAATATACAATTTATGAAAAAATCATAAATTTGTGTGATTTAATGTGTACTACTAAAGTATTAACTATAGATAAGAGAGGAATGGATTTGTTGTTAAGACATGGAGTTTATGCTAAAACTCATTATCATATTAAGGAAACATATAAATTAAAACAATATTTTGATAATTTGTTGGGATATAATCTTTATGATTTATTTCCAGAAATAAAAGATAATTTATAATTAAAAAAATAAGAATTGATTTTGCTTGAAATTCAATTCTTATTTTTTTCTTAAACATAGATTTATCTAGCTCTTTTCTTATTTATATTTCTAGACTTTTCCTGCTCATTTTTTAATTGATTTTCAGCTATTCTATTTTTTATTAAAGCATTTTCTTTTTCTCCTTTTTCAGTTTTAGTAATAATTCTTTTACAAGTCTGAATTTTGTTATTTATTTTATTAATATATTCAGTAATAATATCTATTTTAGCTTGAATAATGGTTTTGTCAGTCTCATTAGTAGCTTTCTTGAATAATTGCCTTAATTTTTCTCGTTCTGCCTTTAAAGGTGTAACTTGTTCAATATATTTCATTCTTAAATTCTGTACATCTTCTTTTGACTCAATATGATTTGTACATATGATATTCATTTCATCAGCTAATTTATGAAATTTATCTATTTCTTTATAATATTCTTTTGTTCTTTCTTCATAGTGGATTTTAGGTGGTAGCTTTCCAAGTAGATATAAATAATGAACATATAATCTATAAAATGATGATGTTTTTAACTTTTCTTGGTTAATTTTTATGCCATCATATATTCTTACTTTATATACTTTTTCATTGCCATTCTTTTTAAAATACCTATCATATATTGCGCTTTGATAAATTCTAGTTTTAATATGTTCAAAAGTATAGTCATCTCCAAACACTCTAGCAAGTCTTATATTTCTATTATAGTACGGAGTAGAAACAGATATAGAACCATTAGACTTTTTGATATAATAGCCTTTAAAACTTAATATATCTATAAATTCTTGAAATTTTGTTGCTTGTTTAATTGCTTCATCTATATCTGCTATTATCAAATCCATTTTTCCAGAATTACGATTATAATTTGTTATTCTATTTTGAGCAATATCTTTTCCTTTATTAGCTCTTGTTGTTTTAATTATAGATAAATTATATTTTCTACATAAATCATCATTTGTTTCTCGAAGTAATGCAATTTCAACATTAGAATTATGATATTTACTTCCATCAATAAATGAAACAGAATTTATCACTATATGATTATGAACATTTTTCTTATTAATATGAGTACAAACTAAAACTTGATATTTATCTCCCCATAATTGCTGTGCTAACTCAACTCCAATTTGATTACATTTTTCTGGAGAAACTTCATTGCCATTAAAAGATTGTATTATATGATAACCTAATCTACCATCTTCTTTATGAAATGCTTTTTTAGTAAGCATCATTTGAGAATAAGCCGTTTCTGGCAGACAATTTACTGTAGATACAAAAATGCCGTTTTCAGTTTTTTCTCCGTTCATTGCATAATTTATTACTGTTTCTAAATTTTTCTTAATAACTTTATATTTTGTAATTGCCAATTAAATCCCTCCTTATTTTTGTCTTGAATAAATTTTTCTTTCAAACCTTAAAATAAAATCAGCTAAAGTATTTGAAATATATTTATAATCATCGTGCGAAACACTATATTTAGAATTTGCAACTCTAGCAATTTGATTTATATTATTTGCTATACCATATAAATCTCTTTGAAAAGATTTTATTTCTTCAGTTGGTTGTGCTTTTATTCTATAACTTTTTACTAAACTTCTAATAAATTCAGCTTCACTTAAACCTGCTTCTTTTGATTTTCTTTTTAATAATTCATCTTCTTTTATATCTAACCATATTTGTTTTTTTATATTTCTTTTTCTCATAATTTTCATTCTCCTTTCGCTTTGCTCATCATAAAATAAGAAATTCTAAATTTCTTATTTTACAAATTTCAAAAAATTGACAGTCTTTTTTATAAAGACTGCCAGAAAATTGCTTATATTTTTAAGGGGATTGGGGAAGAAATTCCCCATAATTCAGTTTTGCATTAAAACTGACAAGCAGTATTTATACGGGAGTATAAATGCGATGCTTGCTTTCAAAATAGTGCCAACTTTAAATGTGGCTAAAATTTACTAAAAACAAGTGCTTTTTTCTCTATTAACTCACAAATTTTTCCTACTTTTTTATCAGAAAATACATCTTCTTGATGGTGTAATTCATAATAAAATTTTTCTTTTTGCGTGTAATTCATATCAATATAAAAATGTCTTTTTCCTTTATTCTTTATAATTGAAATTGGATTAATTGTATCCATTTCACAATCTGAAACAAAATCTAAATCACAACTTTTATGACTAACATTTAGTGGTGAATTTGTAAAAATAAATGGAATAAATCCTATATAAGATTTCCATTTTACTTTATATTTATCTGTTACCATTCGACCTAAAATTGTTTTAGTTTTAATTGCAAATATACCTTTTCTTGTTACTATAATATAATTATAAAATGTGATTTTACTTCTTCCTTTTACTAAAATATTTTTATAAATTACTAATTCATAATCAAATAAATTAGTAAATTCTTCTGTTACTTTTAATTCCTTATTTCTCATTTTTATTTGCTCCTTTCAAAATTTTTTACATCAAAAAAGAGAAGAAAGTTTTAAAATTCTTCTCTAAAAAAGTTATTTTATTCTTTAATAATTCTTATATTTTTAAAATAAAAATAGTTTTCTCTTGCACCTAAAAAGAATATTTGTCTATCTTCATATTCGCTCATTTGCAGATGAAGTGCAACTAATTGCTGTAACATTTTACATTCTTCTTCATTCAAACTCATAACTCTATCATCTTCAAAAAGCAATTGTAAATTTGGGTAAGATTCCATTATTTTATTAACTTTATTTTGTAGTTCTTTATATTCAAAATTATTTCTTTTAAGTTCAACTCTAATTGTATCTATTAGCTCACTAAATTCTATTGAATTTATATCATATAATCTTATTTCTTTCATATCTTTTACCTCTTTTCTACACATAAATTAATTCATTTAGTACAATTTCTTCAGCTTGATTTTTAAAATTATTCATCATTCCTACCCAATAAAGTTGGTCTGTATTTTTCATTTCTTCTGTTAAATTACTTTGAGTTTTTAGTTCTTGTATAATTTCTTCTACTATTTTTGTTGTAGTTTCTTGTACTTCTTCTAAGTGGTCTGTTAATTTATTATCCATAAATAAAATAGTGTATTCTGCTTTCTTATGGTTTTTAAGATATTCTAATCTTAATCTACCATACTTATTTAAAGTTATTTCTTTCTGAGGTGCTAGTACTAAATTTGGAAGATAATAATCTCCTTTTCTTATATATTCAATTCCTGTTTTTTCATCTATAAATCTATCTTTTAATTCTACATTTTCCATAATTTTAAATCTCCTTTTCTAAACATTACAATATAATTTTTCTAATTGCTCAGGTTCATAAACTCTTTGCTCATAATTTGAATATGAATTTTTTCTCTGGGGTGTATTACTATAATTATTCTTATTATACTTATTATTACTACATCGTAAATTCTCCGACTCCTGAATCGTAAATTCTCCGTTTCTTGAGTCGTAATTTTTACGATTCATAATTTCTGCAGTTGGTACATGATTTATTTTTCCAACATAAATAATATTCTTTTTTCTAAAGCCTAATCTTTTCTCATATATTAGCTTATGTTCAGCTAGTTGTTTAAATGCTTTAGTAACTGTCTTATCTGATAATTTTAATTTCTTTTCAACTTCTTTTCTTGAAAATAATAAAAATACATTACCATCTTCATCAATCCATTCATTTTTTCTTGAAACAGATAGTCTATCAAGTAAAAGAGCATATAAAAGTATACTATCTGAATTTAGTTTTTTATAATATGGATTGGTAAATAGTTCTTTTGGAACTTGATAAAAGGTATTTTCAAGATATTCATTTACTTTATAAGGTATAAAATCCATAACAATAGTTTTCCTTTCAGTTTTTCTTAAACAACACTGAAAGTACCTAAATATCAATGAATTTTGCTTTGCGGAAATTTGCGGAACAATTTTTTAAAAGATTTTTAAAATTGTGGAAAATTTTTCTGAACAAAATATTGGAATTTTTGAGAATTTTTGAGAATGTAAAAAAATTGTGCTATTCTCTAAAATCCTTAGAAAATAGCACTTTTTAGTTTTTTTGACTGCTTTTAAATTCTGATGAATTTCCTTGAAAAACGGTCTAATATGGTCGAGGTGACAGGGATCGAACCTGCGACCTCATGGTCCCAAACCACGCGCGCTACCAACTGCGCTACACCTCGAAATCAAATTGCTTATATATATTATCACGGATTAAAAATAAATTCAAGAGTAAAACGAAAAAAAATAAATTTTTTTTTAAAAAATTGAAATGTGTTTGATAATAGTATATATTTTTAAATAGGTGATTATATGATAATAGAAAAGTTTGAGGATTTTTGCATTGAAAAAAGAGGAGGCAAAGTAATGTTGTCTGCGCCTCATTGTTATGATCAATGGAGACATGGCAAAATAAAAAGAAGAGAAACTAGAAGTGGTGTTTTGGTAAAGAGTGTTGCTTCTAATTTGAGATGTTCTTGTATTTATAAAACAAAGTTTTTTTATAATGATCCAAATTGGGATGATGAATCCACATATAGAGCAGAATTGGTGAATTTTATTAAGAAAAATGAAATTAAATGTTTGCTTGATATACATACAATGCGTGCTGAAAGGGAGACTGATATATGTATTGGAACTAATTGTATGAAAAATATTCATGGGAAAAAGGATATGCTTGATGTTGTTTGGAAGTGTTTTAAAGATTATGGTTTTCAACATGTTGAGATTGATAAACCTTTTAATGCTTCACATCATAATGTTGTATCTTGCGATGTTGCGGAGCAATGTAAGATCCCTTGTTTTCAGATAGAAATTAATAATAGATTTATGCATAAGGCTTATGAAGATTTTGATTTTGATAAGGTGAAGAGAGTTGTTAAAGATATTGTTAATGAATTAGAAAAAATTTTAGACAACAAAAAAACCTAAGATTTAATCTTAGGTTTTTGGTGAGCCAGGAGGGGTTCGAACCCCCGACCCCGCGCTTAGAAGGCGCGTGCTCTATCCAACTGAGCTACTGACCCGTAATGCTTATTTAGTATACTGCTTTTTTTATGAGTTGTCAATAGTTTATAATAATTTTTTTAAAAATTTTAGTACGATATATATTAAGAATGAGCTAACTACTGCGGTAGTTAGCTCAAGATATATTGCTTAAAAAGTTTACTAAATATTAAATTGGTTTTGGTAAAGAATTTAATATTAATATGTTTTACTGTTGATACTATGCGTTTAAAACTTCTCTTATTGAGTTCATGTTTTCTGTTAAGATTTTGCAACTTTCATTTAGTTTTTTCTGGTCTTCAGGATTTAATTCAAGTTCAAGTAATTCTCTTGCTCCGTTACTATTGATTATTGCTGGAACTCCAATATAAATATCTTTGTGACCATATTCACCATTAAGGTATGCTGATACAGTTAATATTTCGTTTGTATTGTTTAATATTGTTTTTACTATTTTAGCAAGTCCTAATCCAATTCCATAGTATGTTGCTTTTTTCTTTTCAATTATTTCATATGCTGCATCACGAACTTCAACATATATTTTATCTAGAACTGATAAATCCTTTTTTGCATCTTTTATGATGTCTTTTATTTTTTTGCATCCAACATATGCGTGATCCCATGGAACAAATGAAGAGTCTCCGTGTTCACCCATGATGTAGGCGTGTACATTTTTATTTGAAACATTTAAGTAGTCTCCTACTAAATATCTTAATCTACATGTATCAAGTGCTGTACCTGATCCTATAACTTTTCTTGTTGGAAATTGTGAAACTTCTTGGACTACTTTTGTCATTAAGTCAACAGGATTAGATGCTACTAAGAAAATTCCTTTGAATCCACTTGCAATTACTTGTTCTGTTATATTTTTCATTATTTTTGCATTTGCGTTTGATAATTCTAGTCTTGTTTGTCCTGGTTTTTGACTTAATCCTGCAGTGATAACAACGATATCAGCATCTTTGCATTCTGAATATTCACCAGATTTTATTTTCATATGGCTTGGAGAACATGGAAGTCCATGACATAAATCCATTGCTTCGCCTTCTGCTTTGTCTTTTAGAACATCAATTAAAACTAATTCATTAACGCCACTTGCGTTTCCTTGGTTTAATAGGGCATATGCCATACTCATTCCAACAAAACCTGTTCCAACTAATATTACTTTTCTTTTTCCTATCATATAAATCACCTTTCTTGTTTAAAACATTTCCAATTTTCAATTATAATACACGGACTTTTAAAAATCAAGCAAAATATAATTCAGATGTAAACGTATTGAATAAAGAGAAATCTTGGTATATTATATAAAAAGGGGGGAAAGTATGTCGAAAAAAGGTGAATTGAAACAAATTACATGTACTCTTGAAAAAGATGTTGTTGCTATGGTTAGAAAAATAGTTGGACAATATGATTTGTTTTCTATGAGTAGTTTTATAAATGATTGTGTTAAATTTTCAATGGATAATTTAGAGGTTATGATGGAAACTGATGAAGAGTGGATTCGAATTAAACAGTTTTTTATATCTGGATTATAGATATTTAAAAAATCTCCAAATAAATACTATCGACATAAAAAAAACTTGAAAAAATAAGTCATAATTGGTATAAATATGTATATAAAAAGGGAGAAATCGAATGAAAAAATATTCTTTGGATAAATTTAAGGAGAGAAGAAAAAATAGAAAAATGATTAAATTTACTATCATTACTTTGATAGCAATTATAATTTTAGTTTTTATAGCTTTGTATATGGCTAATAAAAGTTTTAATTCATTTATAGATACATATATTCTTAAAAAGAGAATTTCTGAAAATGATGCCAATAGTTTGACTATAGATACGGATAATTTATCTTTGATTTATGCTTATGATAAGAGTTTAGTTGTGTATTCTGATGGTAGTATTAATTTCTATAATACTGATGCAAAACAAACTGGAAATATTGAGATGACTTTGTCTAAACCTATTGCGGATTCTGAGGATAAATATTTAGCATTGGCTGATTATGGTTTGCAGAAAGTGTGTTTAATAAAATCAAATAGTTTAGTTTGGCAGAAGGATATTGAGGGAAAAATCTCAAAGGTTTCCGTTAATAAACAGGGATATGTTGCAGTTTCTGTGACTGGTACAACTTACGAATCAATCGTTATGTTATTTAATGAGAATGGTGATTTATTATTTAGTAAATATCTTTCAACTTATGTTATAGATGTTGATATATCAGATGATAGTAAGTATATAGCGATTGCAGAGGTTGATAATTCTACAATATTGCCTGTTACAAAAATTGAAATGGTTTCAGTTGGACTGGCTTCTACTTCATCAGAAAATGCTACTATTAATACTTATGAAGCTGAGAGTAACAAATTATTAACTGGAATGAATTTTCAGAGTAAGAATGTACTAGTGTGTAGTTTTGAGGATTATGTGTTAAAAATGACGGATTCTTCAAGTGACAGACTGTATGAATTTTCTGATTTGACAGCTTATTTGGAAGTAGATTCTAGAAAGGGGTTTGTTAGAATTGATAAAGAGGAATCTAGTGTGTTTAAGTCTGATTATAGATTAAAGATTACTAACGAAAATAATTCGGAGAAAGTTTATATAATAGAGGGAAGTATTAAATCTTTGGTTTGCAAGGATAATAGGATTGCTTTGAATCTAGGAAAAGAAGTTCAATTTATTGATAATAATGGTTGGTTAGTTAAGAAGTTTATTGGAAAACAAGAGGTTAAAAGTGTATTGGTTTCAAATAAAATTGGAATAATTGTATTTAAGGATAAGATTTCAATAGTTAATTTATAATGTTGTATGCTAAAAATATTGAAATTTAATTTGTTTCCAACTAAATTTATTTGTAGGAGGGAATGGTGTTATGGGAATATTAATTGATTTTTTAGTAATAGCAGTTATGTTGCTTTGTATTTTTGTTGGATATAAAAGAGGATTAATAAAAGTTGCAGTTAAAATTGTTGCTATAGTTTTATCTATTATTTTTGCTTTGATTTTTTATAGGGCGATTGCATCATTGATAATTAATGCTACAACTATAGATGATAGAATATGTGATGTTATATATGAAAAAATAAAAGATGTTGATTTTGCTAATATTAACGATGAAGAGAAAGAGAATAATACTATTTTAAAAATATCAGGAAAATATATTGATGAAGCGATTAATAATTCTAAAGATAATGCTGCTCGTTATGTGGCTGATCAATTGACTTTAACGATTATTCAAATATTATCATTTATTGTTTTCTTAATAATTGTAAGATTAATATTCATAGGTTTAAATGTTATTGCTGATTTAATAGGAAATCTTCCTATTATAAAACAATTTAATGTTTCAGGTGGTATTATTTATGGAATTATAGAGGGATTTCTTATAGTTAATTTAGTGTTTGCTGTTTTATATATTTTAAATCCAATATGTTTGGATGGAAAGATTGAAAAGACTATTGAAAAATCTAAATTAGGTAATATGATTTATGAGAATAATGTAATTGTTGATGTTATAATGAAGTAATTGAAAAATTTGTCTAAGTTTGATATAATACAAATTATATTTATTATAGGAGAATAAAAGTGAGTAGAAGAGAAAAAAGAGAACAAGAAGAAAGAGAAGCAAAAGAGAGAAAAAAGCGAGAAAAAGAGGAAAAAAAGGCCGAGAAAAAAGCTGTAAATAAAAAAGAAAGAAAAGATAAAAAAGAGCCTAAAAACAAAAAAGGAAAAAAGAAGAGTAATATTTTTGTTAGAATTATAAAAACAATATTAAAGGTATTGCTTATATTGATTTTACTTATAATATTATTGCTAGGTTGCTTTGTTGGATGGCTTGGATTCAAATATGATTGGAATTTTAAGAATATGGTAAAGGGGGGCGCTAAAGAGATTGCTCTTATGGCTACAGGTCAAACTGAAGAAGATATTGCAAATTTAGCTCCAATTTATTGTTTGGTATTAGGTGTTAGTACAGATGAAGGAAATATTCTTACTGATACAATTATTTTATGTGCTTATTATCCTAAAACTCAAGAGGTTTCAATGTTATCTATTCCAAGAGATACTTTTGTTGGAAAGAGCGAAGTTACTGCTGGTGGATATGATAAGATAAATGCTTCATATCAACGTGGCGGTGGAGGAGATGCCGGTGCCATAAAGGTTTTAAATGAAGTTGAAAAGTTAACTGGACTTGATATAAATAATTATTTAGTTGTAAAAAATGAAGGGCTAATTAAGACTGTTGATGCAATTGGTGGTGTTGAATTCAATGTACCAATAGATATGAATTATGACGATGATGGACAAGACTTGCATATTCATTTAACTAAAGGATTACAAAGACTTAATGGAGATAAAGCTGAGCAACTTTTAAGATTTAGACATAACAATAATGGAACAAGTTACCCATCAGAATATGGTGATAATGATATTGGTAGAATGAGAACTCAAAGAGAGTTTATTATGGAGACAGCAAAGCAAACATTACAAGCTAAAAATATTACTAAAATAAATCAATTAATTGAGATTGTTTTTAGTAATGTTGAAACAAATATGGATATGGATTATGTTATGAAATATTCACCTGCGGTAATTGATTTTGATGTTTCTGCAATTGAAACTGCTTATGTACCTGGTGCATCTGCTTTGTTTGGAAATAATGGAATGGGTGGAAAGGTATGGTTCTATAGAGCTGATAAAACTGCGACTAAAAAATTAGTACAAGAGATGTTTACTTTTAAACAGCAAAAATCAGAGGCTGATTCAAATGAAACTGCAGTATTAAATCCTGAATATATAAAATTGCAAGTATTAAATGCAACTGGTGATGATACATCATTTGAAAAAGTTAAAGATAGATTAAAAAATAAGGGATACAAAATTGAGGATATAGGAACAACAACAATTAGTAAAACTACAAAGGTAATTAATAGAAATGAAAAAAAAGAAGAAGTTGTTGACGAATTAGTTAATACTTTAGGATATGGAAATATTTCAGAAGGCAAAAAAGCGTTAGACTATGATATTACAATTATTGTTGGACAGGATATGAATCAAGTAGTATATGAATAAAAAAATAAAAGACATTATTCTTAAAAAGAATAATGTCTTTTATGGTTTATTGAATAATATATTTATTTCTGTTTTTTAGACTTCTCTTTTTTAGGTTATAGTATCGTATAGCAGCTAGAATTACTATTATTAAAATTAAGAATATTAATATATAAATACCAATTTTGCTTGCTTTAAATTCTTCAACATCGTTTCCTGCAATAAGGTCTGTTGTGTAGTTAATTCCTTCAACTTTGTATGAAATTGTTCCTACGATATCTCCTTTGGCTATTGGTGCTGCTAATCCTTCTTTTAATGTGATTTCTGGTTCTATTTGAGTGTTTTTATTGTCTATACTAACTAGTGAGTTTACATCACTTGAAATTAGTAAATCTAGTGAGTTTTTATCTTTTTTTCCGTTTTCGATTTTTATTGTTTTTATTAGGTTATTCGCTGCTTTTAGTTTTCTGAATGAAAAGTTATCAAACGCGTAATCGAATAATGCTATTGTATCAACATATCTGTGACTTACTGACCCAGTATTTTCATATGTTATTGAAGCTCCTAATACAACTGAGATATATTCGATTCCATTTTTTTCAGCAGAGGCAACCAAGCAATTTTTAGCTGCACTTGTGTAACCTGTTTTAATACCTGTTGCGTATTTGTAATAGTAATTATCTGGTCTATTTCGTGCATCGTAGATTATTAAGTTGTTTGTGTTTGCATATGTTCTGCTTTCTGAAGGATATGATGTTGTTGCTGGTAATGTGAATGATGTTGTTTTTACGATATCTCTGAAAGTTTGATTTTTCATTGCATATTGAGCTATAAGTGCTAAATCATAAGCTGTTGTATAATGATTTTCATCGTGAATTCCATTTGGATTTACGAAGTGTGTATTTTTGCAACCTATTTCTTTTGCTTTTTTGTTCATTAAATTTGCAAATGCTTCTTGAGATCCTGAAACGTGTTCAGCTAAAATAACGGCACTTTCATTTGCTGATTGTAACATTAATGCATATAGTAAATCTTTTACTGAAAGTGTTTCACCTATTTGGATATTTGCAGTTGAATATCCGCTTGGAACGGAATTTATTGCAAATTCACTAGCTGTTGCTGTTTCGTTTAAATTGCAATGTTCAATTGCAAGAATAGCTGTCATAATTTTTGTTGTACTTGCAGGATATTTTTTTTCATATCCGTTGTTTTCATATATTACTTTTCCTGTAGAAGCCTCCATTAGCAATACTGCTTCTGATGAAAGATTTTTTTCTAATTCATCTGTTTTTTCTGCTAATACTGTTGCTAGAGTTGATGAAAAAGTACTACATAAAATTATTGCAAAAATAATGAAGGAAAAAACTTTTCGTGATTTATTCATAAAATTTATTCTCCTCATTGTTTAAATACTAGATATTAATATACCTTATTTTTCGACAAAAAACAATATATAAAAGTTAAAATTTTTATGAGTTAAATAAATAAAAGGAATGATTTATTTCAAAACCATTCCTTTTATGTTATTCTTTATTTGTTAATTCTTCTAAATCAAGAAGTTCTTGCCAACGTCTGTCAACTTCTGCTTGAAATTCTTGAATCATCCATTCGTTACCTGGTTTAAACATGTGTTTAAATCTTTTTTGTGGCCTTAGGAATTCTTCAATTGGTAGTTTCTTAGCAGGTTTGTAAGTAATATGATATTTTCCATCTACTACTTCATATAATGGCCAGTAGCAAGTATCTGCGGCTAATTTATTAATTTGCATCAAATCTTCAGTATTATAACCCCAACCACGTGGACATGGAGCCATTACATTTAAGAATGCAGGTCCTTCTGTATATATTGCTTTTTCAGATTTTTCATATAAGTCTTTGAAGTTTGTCATTGCTAATGTTTGTGCAACATAAGGAAGGTGATGACCTACCATTATTTTTGTTAAATCTTTTCTGTTTTGCATCTTACCAGGTATTACGCTTCCAGCAGGTGATGTTGTTGTATCAGCAAATCTTGGAGTTGCTGATGAACGTTGGATACCTGTATTCATGTATGCACCGTTGTCATAGCATACATAAACCATGTCGTGACCTCTTTCCATTGCTCCTGATAAACTTTGTAAACCTATATCATAAGTTCCACCGTCTCCACCAAATGCAATGAATTTTGTTTCTTTTCCTTCTGGTAATTTACCTTGTTTTTTCATTGATTGATATGCAGCTTCGACTCCTGAGATAGTTGCTCCTGCACATTCGAATGCTGTGTGTATAAATGAATCTGTCCATGCTGTGTATGGATAGATGAAAGTAGATACTTCCATACATCCTGTTGCGTTTGCGATTACTGCATGATCTTCTGGTTTTAATGCTCTTAATACCATTCTTGCTACACCAGGTGCTCCACATCCTGCACACATTCTGTGACCTGATGTTAATCTAGAAGGTTTTGTTGCCATTATTTCTTTTAAATTGTATGCCATTATTTATCCCCCCTTAAACCTAAATATCTATATGGATTTTCTACTTTTTCTTCTAATTTGCTTAAATCTTCGAATACTGATTTTATTTCTTTAACTGTTGTATCTCTACCACCAATTCCATAAATGTAATTAACAGCAGGAATAGATAATTTTTCATTATACATTCCAGATACAACGTCTTCATAAAGAGCTCCACCTTGACCATTTAAGGAATCTGCTTTATCAAGAATTGCTACAGATTTTACTTTAGATAGTGCTTTTGCAATTTCTTCACCAGGGAATGGACGGAAAACTCTAACTTTAAGTAATCCTGCTTTTATTCCTTGCTCTCTTAATTCGTTTATTGCTGCTTTTGCTGTTCCTGCAGTTGAGTTCATACAAACGATTGCGAAATCTGCATCGTCTAATTTATACTCTTCAAAAAGTCCGTATTTTCTTCCTGTCATTTTTTCAAATTCTTCTGCAACTTCTAATATTACTTTTTTAGCATTTTTCATTGCGATTGCTTGTTGAGCTTTATGTTCGAATAGGTAAGCTTGTAGGTCTAAAGGTCCAATAGCCATTGGATTTTTGTCATCTAATAAGTAGTGCTCAGGTTTATATTGACCTACGAAATTTTTAACTTTATCATCTTCAATTAATTCTATATTTTCAATAGAATGTGATGTTATGAAACCATCTTGGCATACCATTAATGGAAGGAGAACATCTTTGTGTTCAGCAATTCTATTTGCCATTATTGTGTTATCATATGCTTCTTGATTGTTTTCTGAAAATAGTTGAATCCATCCGCTATCTCTAACACCCATTGCATCTGAATGATCATTATGAATGTTTAGTGGTCCTGATACAGCTCTGTTTACAAGTGACATCACTATAGGTAAACGTAGGCTAGATGCTATGTAAATCATTTCCCACATAAGAGATAATCCATTAGCAGATGTTGCTGTCATTGTTCTTGCTCCAGCTGCTTCTGATCCTATACATGCGCTCATTGCACTGTGTTCGCTTTCAACCGCAACGAAGTTTGTATCAACTTGACCGTTGCTTACAAATGTTGAAAAGTATTGTGGTATTTCAGTTGATGGTGTGATAGGGAAGGCTGCTACTACATCTGGGTTTATTTGTTTCATTGCTGTTGCTACAGCTTCGTTTCCACTTAATCTTTCACGTATTCCCATTATTTAACCTCCTTTTCTATTGCATTGAATGGGCATGCTTTTAAGCATACCATGCATCCTTTACATGCATCATAATTAAAGTCTGTTCTTTTTTGATCTTTTGTTACTGGTATTGCATCATCTGGACATACTGGGAAGCATAGTCCACATTGTTTGCATTTTTCTTCTATCCATATTGGTTTTTGACTTCTCCAATCACCGGTTTTGAATTCTTTTGCGTTGCCGGCTGTGTAGATGTTGCCACCAATAGTTAAATCTTTGTATGACATTGATGGATTTATTTCTTTATTCATTCTTTCAACCTCCTTATTGTACTTTTTCAACTTCACGAAGAGCCATTTCAAGCGCCTTCATGTTTCCTTCAATTACTTCTGGCTTTTTAGCAAATTTATGTTTGAATGATCCAACCATGTCTGCTAAAAATTCTTCGTCTGTCATTATTTGACTTACTTTTACGATTGCTGCAAGCATTGGTGTGTTTGGAAAGTATTTTCCTAGTGTTTCCATTGATATTTTTCTTGCATTAATTTTATAAATTGATCCTTTGTAGTGTGATAGTGCTTGTTTTATTGTTTCATTGTCTTTTGTTGTGTTTATTACAATAGCACCTGTTTCTTTAAGCCCACTTGCAACGTCAATAGATTCTAATAGAGTATCATCAACAACTACTACATAGTCTGGTTCATAAATATTGCTATGTATTGTGATTGGTGAATTACTTATTCTGTTGTAAGCTGTGATTGGTGCTCCCATTCTTTCTGGACCATATTCGGGAAATCCTTGAATATATTTTCCAGTATTGAATGCTGCGTCAGCAAGTAGAAGAGAGGCTGTTTTGGCACCTTGACCACCTCTACCGTGCCATCTTATTTCAATTAAGTTATTCATGTTTGTTCCTCCTTTTATTTATTTGTTTATTTATTTATCATATCAAGACTGAATTCATAGCCTTCACCATTTGTACATGTTATAACTGCTGTACGATAGTTGTTTCCGTTTTTTTCAGCTTTACTTGAATATACACTTTCAACTTCTGGTAGGTTTTTGATTGTTCCTGATATTTTAAAAATTCCAGTTTTAAATGCATTTTCTATATCTACGTAAAGTAGTTTTCCTTCTTGGGTTAAAAGTAAAAAGATTGGATATTTATAATTTTCTACATTAAAATAGTATACAGATTTAATTTTATCTTCGATACCATTTACTTTATATTCACCGCCAATTTGAACTTTGGAGCTATTATCTAATATTTTTTCTGAATCATTTCCTATTAAAATAGTTACTTCATTGTTTGATAAAATTGAAATTAGATATTTATCTGAATCTTCAGAGTTATCTGTTATTGGTTCATAATTTTGACTATTTGTTGTTGTATTAGTTTCTTCATCTTTAATTTTGTCTGGCAGCTTAATTTCTACGTTGGGTTCATTTACAGTTGTTAGTTCAATTACTTCGCCTTTTTGCTTTTCAGATTCTGATGTGTTTATTTTCTTTTGTGGTTTAATAAATTTATAAAGTAGGAATATAGCTAAAAGTATAGCAATAATTACTAGTATACGTTTTAATATTTTTTTCTTTCTGCGCATATGTTAACCTCCTTTTGTGCTATTATATAAAATTAGTAATGAATAATCAATCTCTTTTTTATATTATAAGAAGCTTTCTAAATATAAATAATTGTGTTGTGCTTGATGTTGTAAGATTGTCGGAAAATAAAATATTACAAAAATATTACAATAGACATTGACTTTTTAGTCAAAAAAATATAAGATATAAAAGTAAAAAATAAGAGATACATAGTTTATTATGAAAATTATGACAACGAATAGAATGGAGGATTTTATGGGAGAAGTTATAGTAATAACATCTGGTAAAGGTGGAGTAGGTAAAACCACAACAACAGCTAATTTAGGTTCTGCACTTGCTCTTGCAGGAAAGAAGGTAGCTTTAGTTGATACAGATATTGGATTGAGAAATTTAGATGTTGTTATGGGACTAGAGAATAGAATTGTATATGACATAGTTGATGTTATTGAGGAAAAATGTAAAATAAGACAAGCTTTAATTAAAGATAAGCGTTTTAAAGAATTATTTTTACTTCCAGCTGCTCAAACAAGAGATAAAACAGCTATTAATGAAGATCAAATGAAAGAATTAATTTCTAAATTAAAAGAAGAATTTGATTATATTTTAATTGATTGCCCAGCTGGAATTGAACAAGGATTCAAAAATGCAATTGTTGGAGCAGATAGAGCTATTGTTGTTACAACTGCTGAAATATCAGCTATTAGAGATGCTGATAGAATTATAGGATTGTTAGAATCTTCAGAAATAAAGAACCCAGAATTAATTGTTAATAGATTACGTCCTAATATGGTTAAAAGAGGCGAAATGATGGACGTTGATGATATTGTTGATTTATTATCAATTGATTTAATTGGTGTTGTTCCAGATGATGAATTTATTATAACTCAAACAAATAAAGGTGAACCTGTTATTTCAAATAAAAAAGCTCCATCTGGTAAAGCTTATATTGAAATTTCAAGGAGAATACTTGGTGAAAATATTGAAGTTAGTGTACCAGGAAGAGAAACTGGTTTCTTTGCTAGATTAAAAAGAGTATTCGGCAAAAAATAAAGATTAACTGGAGGTAAAAAATGTTTGAAGGAATAACAAATTTTTTCAAAAAGGTATTAAAATCTGGACAAGATATAGATGAAACTTCAAAAGACACTGCAAAAGAAAGATTACATTTAGTTTTAATGCAAGATAGAGCAAATGTGTCTGCTGACTTTTTAGATTTAATGAAACAGGAAATTATTGAAGTAATTAAGAAGTATGTTGTTGTTGATGAAAAAGAAATAGATGTTAGATTAACAAATCAGGCCAATGATGATGGAACAAATGGAGCTCCGGCTTTATATGCGAATATTCCTATTGTTAATATAAAAAAGGATGTAAAAGGCGAGAAAATGAGGGAGCAAGAAGTGGAGAACGAAGAAAAAGAAGAGGAAAAGAAAGATGCTCCAAAAAAGAGAGGCAGAAAACCTAAAAAAGTGGTTGAAGCTGAAAAAGAAAAAAATGAAGAACAAGAAGAAAATACTGATGAAGATACTGAATTAGATGAAGAAGTAGAAATAAAAGATGTTGATGAAGAAGATTCTGATGAGGTTGAAAATGAAGATGAGGATACAGAAAAAGAAGAATAATATTGTAAGGTATGGGTAGGCTATGCTAAAACATTGTCTACTCTTGCTTTAATATAATGAGTGTTGATTATGAATAATTAACTAAAATTTTAATGTATATTATACATACGATGAGGTTTTAAATGAGAAAAAAATTATTAAAAAATTTGGACTGGGGAGTGCTTATATGCGCAGTAATTCTTATTGCAATTGGTTTAACGGCACTCTTTTCTACTAGTCAAAATACAGATCATGTTGAATTTATAAAACAAGTACAATGGTTGTTTATTAGCATTCCATTTTTTATTCTAGCTATTGTTATTGACTATGATAAAATTTTACGAATAGCACCAGTTTTTTATGGAATATGTGTTTTTCTATTAATTCTGGTTTTGTTTACTGAACAAATAAATGGTGCCAGTAGCTGGTTTAATATAGGAAGTTTTTCTTTTCAACCATCTGAATTTGGAAAAATTGCAACTATTTTGTTTATGGCATATGCCTTAAATTTGTTACAAGCAAGAAATAAAAAAGAAATAAATAAATTTTATAAATTACTTGCAGTACTTGCAATTGCTGGACTTCCGATAATGCTTATTGTTGTAGAACCTGATTTCGGAACTGCTACTGCCTACATATTTGCTACAGTATTTATTTTGTTTGTTTCAGGAATAGATAAGAAATATATATTTGCAGCTATAACTTTAATAGCTATATTAATTCCTGTAATTTATATGAATTTACCCGAACATGCTTTAAAAAGAATTGATGTTTATTTACATCCTGAAAGTGATCCTAGAGGATCAGGTTATAATATAATTCAATCAAAGTTGGCAATAGGAGCTGGTCAGATTTTAGGAATGGGATTGTTCCAAGGAAATCAGACTCAATTAGGTTATTTGCATCCAAAGACAACTGATTTTATTTTTTCAGCAATTGGTGAGGAAATGGGATTCTTAATTGCAGCTACTATTATTATTACGTATGTTGTTTTAATTACGAGAATAGTGTATATTGCTAAAACTGCTAAGGATAATGTTGGGTCATACATTGCAATTGGTATTGCAGGTATTTTGTGTTTTCATATGGTTGAGAATATTGGTATGACTATGGGGCTTCTTCCTATTACTGGTGTGCCTCTTCCTCTTGTTAGTTATGGTGGTAGTTCGTTACTTACTAATTTTGTTTGTTTGGGGTTGGTTGTTAATGTTAGCGCTAGACGCCAGAGGGCAATTTTCATCGAATAGCTCAAAAATATTGGCTGATAGCTGTGTTAAAATTTATTTTGAAATCCTCACGTACACGCGTACGCTCCGGTATTCAAAATAAATTTTGCCTTGCTCTAAGCCAATCTTTTTAAGCTTGGTTTGGTTAAAGATAATGAGAAGGTGAAAAATCCATATATAACATTTTTGAATCGCCGCGCAGCGACCAAATGAACGAAGTGAATGCGATTGAAGCAATCTACATAAGAAAGAGCCGTTGTTCTGAAAGAACAGAGGCTCATTAAGATTGCGACAGCAAGGCGTGAGAAAATTTATATATGGATTTTTCACCATATATTTGATATATTATAAAAAAGTTTTTGAAGTGGGGGTTTTATGTTTTATCATAAATTAAAGATTGGTAATGTTGAATTGAATAATAATCTTTTACTTGCTCCTATGGCGGGTGTTACTGATTTGTCTTTTAGAAAGATTTGCAAAGAGTGTGGGGCAGGTTTGGTTGAGGCTGAAATGGTGAGTGCAAAGGCTATTTTTTATGGCGATGAAAAAACTATTTCTATGCTTAATACTGATGGTGAGAAAAGACCTATTTCAATGCAAATTTTCGGTAATGAACCTGATGTTATGGCTCATGCTACCAAATTTTTGAATGATAAGGCTGATATTATTGATATTAATATGGGGTGCCCTGCTCCGAAGGTAGTGAAGAATGGTGATGGTAGTAAACTTTTACTTGATTTGGATTTGGTTTCTGAGATTGTAAAAAGTGTTGTTGCTGTTTCTAAGGTTCCTGTTACGGTTAAAATTCGTAAAGGATGGGATGATGATCACATTGTTGCAGTTGAAGCGGCTAAACGTATTGAAGAGGCTGGGGCTTCTGCAATTACTGTTCATGGAAGGACTAGAAGTCAGTTTTATTCTGGAGTTGCCGATTGGGATATTATTCGTCAGGTTAAGGAAAATGTTTCTATTCCTGTTATAGGAAATGGGGATGTTGTTGATGGAAAATCAGCTGAGGAATTGTTTAATAAAACTGGTGTTGATGGTATTATGATTGGGCGTGCTACTTTAGGAAATCCATGGATTTTTAATGAAATTGCTTCTTATTTAAAAGGTGAAGAGGTTAAGAAAACTGGTAATGACGAAATTATGAAAACAATTTTGTGGCAATATGACATGCTTATTCAAGAAAAGGGTGAGTATACGGCTGTTAGAGAAATGCGTAAACATATAGGTTGGTATTTAAAAGGGATGCCTTCTGCTAAAATAGTAAAAGATGAAGTTAACAAATTAGAAAACAGTCGATAAAAAAATATTTTCAAGATATTTAAATATAAATAAATTACAATTACTAATGAAAAAGTTAAGAGAATTTTACATAAAAAATTGCATTATAACATTATGCAAAATAAACTAAGGTTTTTTAGAAAATTTATGTTGCTTTTTGTTGATTTTTACTAAAAAGTGTTATATAGTAATAATCGATTTACAAAACTTTATTACAAAAAGGTTACAAAAGGGTTACAAAAACGTGACGATTTCTATTGACTTTTTGAAGAAATTGTAATATCCTTAGACATATTAAAAGAAACGGAAAAAATGGAGGAATTGTCTTGGCAATTGGGGATATAATTGTAGGGATTGACATCGGTACTTCAAAGGTTAGCACTGTTGTCGGTGAAGTTAATAATTTCAAACAAATCGAGATAATTTGTAATACTTGCTGTAGATGTAATGGAATGGCTAAAGGTCAAATTATTGATGGTGATGCAATTTCTATTGCAATCTCTAAAACAATTAGGGAAGCTGAGGAAATAGCTAATTTTAAAATTAGTTCTGCATACATCACAATACCAGGAAAATATACAACAATAGTTCAAAATAGTGTTGTAAAAGAAACTAAAGATAGATTTGATGGAATATCTTATAAAGACGTTGTTTCAGCTTTATCTTCAGTTAAAGAGATTGAAATGCCTGATGATGAAGTTTTGATTGATATTATTCCAGATAAATTTATTTTGGAAGATGGTAAAACTGTTGAAGATCCTGTGGGAAGTTACTGTTCAAGTTTTACTTTAATGGCTCAACTTATTTTGGCTGATAAAGATTACATAAAGAAGATTACAAACATTTGTAGAAGAGCTGGTATAGAAATAGATGGAATTGTTCCAATTACACTAGCTGAAAGAAACTTAGTTTTAGATGGTAGTGAAATGAATGATAATGTTATGATTCTTGATATTGGAGCTGGAAATACAGAGATAGGTATTTTCAAAGGAAATTCATTTATTTTTAATGATACATTACCTTTAGGTGGTGACAATATTACAAGTGATATTGCATATGTTTTGAATATTTCTAAAGAAGAAGCTGATAAGTTAAAACGCCAATATGGATTAGCTTTAAAATCATTTATTGATAATGATAATAATATTATTTTGAACACATATAACGGTGGAGATACAAGAAATAAAACAATTAAAAGTTCAGAATTGATAGAAATTATTGAAGCTAGAGTTGAGGAAATTTTTTCACTAGTTAATAAAGAAATTACAATGCAAGGTTTAAAAAATAACATTAATAATGTAATCTTGACAGGTGAAGGAATTACTAATATAAATAAATGTGATATGGCAGGAAAGATTATTTTAAATATTCCTGTAAAGATTTCAAATGCTAGACTTATTACTACAATTAAGCCAGTATATAGAACAAGTTATTCGCTTGTTAGATATGTGTCTTCTAGAGCTTTTACAAAGAAAGTTTCTAGTACAATAGATGCAAAATCTGAAAAGTCTATTTTGAAAAATGTTTTAGAAAAGGTTAGAGACTTTTTCTATTCATAAAATTTAAGTTGTTTTTAATTTTTATAATATATATTTATTGAAGGAGGAAGTACCTTATGATAATGGAAAATGATGATAACAATAACAACTACATGATGGATGGCACAGCCACTATCAAAGTAATTGGTGTTGGAGGAGCTGGAAATAATGCTGTTAACAGAATGATTGAAGCAGGAATTAAGAATGTTGAGTTTATTGCTGTTAATACTGATAGACAAGCACTTCAATTATCAAAAGCATCAACAAAAATTCAAATAGGTGAAAAATTAACAAGAGGACTTGGAGCAGGAGCAAATCCTGATATAGGAGCACAAGCTGCTGAAGAAAGTCGCACAGAAGTTGCAGAAGCATTACGCGGAGCTGATATGGTTTTTGTTACTGCTGGTATGGGTGGTGGAACAGGAACTGGTGCTGCACCAATAGTTGCCGGAACTGCAAAAGAAATGGGAATTTTAACAATAGGTGTTGTTACTAAACCGTTCACTTTCGAAGGAAAGAAAAGATTAGCTCAAGCTGAAAGAGGTATTGAGAGTTTAAAAGGTAAAGTTGATACATTAGTTGTAATTCCAAATGATAAATTATTACAAGTAATTGACAGAAAAACATCAATTATTGAAGCATTCAGAATGGCTGACGATGTATTAAGACAAGGTGTTCAAGGTATATCAGATTTAATTGCTGTACCTGGATTAATTAACTTGGATTTTGCTGATGTTAAAACAATAATGTTAGATAGAGGAATGGCTCATATGGGTATTGGTAGAGCTTCTGGAGAAAATAGAGCTGAAGATGCTGCAAAACAAGCTATTCAATCTCCATTACTTGAAACTTCTATTGAAGGTGCAAGAGGAGTTATTATTAATATTACAGGTGGTAGCGATGTTGGATTACACGAAGCTAATACAGCTGCTGAATTAGTTCAACGCAGTGCAGATCCAGAAGCAAACATTATATTTGGTTCTGTTACAGATGATTCTATGGGTGATGAGATTCAAATTACTGTTATTGCAACTGGTTTTGAAAATGAAGATGAAAAAGTTCAAAAAGCTACTGATATAGTTAACAAAGCTTGGGAGAGAAAGATGAATCCAATTAGCTCATCTGAATCTAATAACAGTAATGAATTGGATATACCAACTTTCTTAAGAAAAAATAAAAATATGAAATAAGTTATCCATTATTGTCAAAGAAAATATATATAGATAAATCGAGAAAGAAATAATTTACATTTTGTAGATTATTTCTTTTTTTCTACATTAGAAATTGACAAGTTTTTTAAATTGTATTTGTTATTATAACATTAATCTAAATTAAAGAATAAGGATTTGGGGGATGTTTAATATGACAATATATTTAGATGTTGTATTTATAGAAAATCTTGTTATGAATTTGTCTGTTATATTGTCGGAGGCTGTTTTACTTAATTCATTAAATAAACTTATAAGAAAAATAGGTTCTGCATTGTTTGCAACTGCTTATTATATCTTGACTTTAATTTTTCCTAAGCTTTCTGTTTTTCAAGTTTTTGTAGGTATACTAATTATTTTAATTGCATTTAGACCTAGAAATTTAAAGCTGTTGATTAAACAAGTTTTTTTGTTTTACTTTATTAATTTTGTTTTTGCAGGTACTTCGTTTGCTTTGATGTGTACTTTTAATAAGGATAAGTTTTCAATTTTTAATGGAGTGGTTATTGGAAATTTTGATGTGTTTAAAGTTTTTTTAGCGGGAATAATTGCAATAATAATGCTTATTTATTTTTTTAGGAAGAGGTCAAAACATATTTTTAAAGATGTTGTTATTTCAATTTCAGGCAAAGTAAAAGAAATTAGATTATTGCTTGATACTGGAAATCTGCTGAGAGAGCCATACACAGGAAAACCTGTTATGATTGTGGAAAAGAGTGCTTTAAAAAATGTTATTGATGAAGAGTTATTTAATGATTTGGATAAAATGCTTAAGGGTAGTGAAATTATTCCTGATGGAATGTTTCTAATTCCATATAGAAGTCTTGGTAATTCTTCAGGATTTTTATTAGGAATAAAGCCGGATTTTGTTGCACTAAAGAAAAATGGTAAGAAATTTTATAATGTAGTAATTGGAATATGTGATGAAAATATGAGTGAAACTAAATCTTATTCTGGAATTTTCGGATTAGAAACTTTAGATGAAGGAGTATGTGAGATATGAGTATACTTGATATTTTGAAAATGTTTTATAGGAAGATTACTAAAAAGGATTTTGATAAATTACCGATTTTTTATATTAAAGGAAGCCAAACACTGCCACCGCCACTTTCAGCTCAGGAAGAGAGTGAGATTTTAGCTAGAATAGATGAGGAAGACGGTGAGGCTAAACAGATTTTGGTTGAAAGAAATTTGAGATTAGTTGTTTATATTGCAAAAAAGTTTGAGAATACAGGAGTGGATTTAGAGGATTTGATTTCTATTGGAACAATAGGCTTAATGAAGGCAATTAATACTTTTAATACAGGAAAGAATATAAAATTAGCTACATATGCTTCAAGGTGTATTGAAAATGAGATTCTTATGTTTTTGAGACGTAATAATAGAATAAAAAGTGAAGTTTCTATTGATGAACCTCTTAATCAAGATAGAGATGGAAATGAACTACTTTTATCTGATATTCTTGGAACAGATGAAGATGTGATTTATAAAAATCTTGAAGATGAGGTTGATCATAAATTGCTTAAGATTGCGATTTCTAAGTTATCTGATAAGGAAAAATATATTATGAATTTGCGTTTTGGTATGAATGGATGTGCGGAAAAAACTCAGAAGGAGGTTGCAGATTTATTAGGAATATCACAAAGTTATATTTCAAGATTGGAGAAGAGGATTATGGGAAAGATGCGTAAAGAGATTTCTAGTAAAACAGGATAATTAGAAAAAAAGCTGATTTTGCAGTTATTATAGAACAAAAAGTGCACATGTATAACATTTTAAGTCTGAATCTTTGCTTGTGTGCGAAATGTTATTTTTATATAATAAAAAGGCGGTTTAGAGTACCGTCCTTTTTTATGTTATGAATATTTTTTTCGGATTTTCATATTATTATATAAAAGCTAGCATGGAAGGAGTGGGAAATGAAGAAAAAAATTTTCATTATTTTTTTTATTTTAATTTTACATATTTTGATTTTCTGTTGTTATAAATTTTTTATTCCTGGTAATAATAAAAATATCGAAGATGTAAGTGATTTAAATAATTATATTTCAAGTATTAAAGAATATAATGCTGAGAGTAAAGTTACAGTAAATAGTAATAAGAATTCTAATAGTTATACCCTTTTACAGTCAAACTACGAGGGTATTTCAAGACAGGAGATTAGAAGCACTGAAAATGACAGTGGAATTATTATTGAAAATGTAGATAATTGTTTGACTATTAAAAATACGCAATTGCCTGTTGAGAAGGTTTTTTCAGATTATGCAGATGTCATTAAAAATTCAGTTGGACTTGATTCTTTTATTGATGATTATTTGTGCGATGAAAATAAAGAAGTGATTGATAAAGACGGATATTACATAATTAGTGTAAGAAACAAAAATTCTCAAAATAAGTATTCATTAAGTAAAAAGTTGTTTTTTAATAAAGAGAAGAGTTCAATTGAAAAAATTGTAGTTAAAGATATAAACAATAATGAAACTACTATCATAGAATATATTAAACTTGAAATATTGTAAATTTAAATAAAATTTAGATATAGTAATTTACAAATTCGATATACAGAATTATTAGGAGTGATTATTATGGTAATCAAAAGAGGAGATATGTTTTATGCAGATTTAAGTCCTGTTATTGGATCGGAGCAAGGGGGAATAAGACCTGTTTTGATAATACAAAATGATATGGGAAATAAGTATAGTCCTACAGTTATAGCTGCTGCAATAACTTCTCAAATTGGAAAAAATAGATTGCCAACTCATATTGAAATTGATTCTAAAGATGTTGGATTAAAGGCTGATTCTGTTGTTTTAGCTGAGCAAATTCGTACAATAGATAAGAGTAGACTTAAAGAAAAGATTGGACATATTGATGATGAAAAAATTATGGGAAAGATTAATAGTGCTATAGGCATTAGTTTCGGTTTGTTGTCTACTAATGAGTGATGGAGATTGGATATATGAGTATAAAAAATAGAGTTATAGCTTTTTTATATAGATTAGGAGCTTCTTGCATTAGTATAGGAGCTCTTATATATGATTTTGGATTTTTTTCAGGTGAAATTAAAGTAGTTAATTTTTTGTATTTTACGATTATTAGTAATATTTTTTGTTGCGGTTTGTTTATCACGTTGACTATAAAAACGTTGATGGATATTAAGAGAGATGGAATATATGGGACTAGTAGTATTTCTCCTCATATTAAGGGCGAAATTTTAATTTCAATATTACTTACAATGATTGTGTATCATTTTATTTTAATTCCATATGCATTAAAAATTAATCCATATCAATCTTTGAAAGCTACAGATATTATTTTTCATTATGTGATTCCATTTATTACTTTATTTGATTGGATTTTGTTTGATGAAAAGAAGCAATTTTCATGGTATGATCCTATTGTTTGGACGATTGGTCCATATTTGTATATGATATTTGTTTTTTTGCAATCTCGAATTGAGTTGGTGGATAGGGTTAACAATCATATAAATAGGTATGTGTATGCTTTTTTGGATGTTGGGTTGTTGGGAAATATGAGAGTTTTTTTTAATATTATTAGTTTAAGTGTGTTTTTTGTTGGCTTAGGATTTTGCTTATTTGGCTTAGATCGAATTAAAATTTACGAAAAAAATTTTAAAAAGAATTAGTAAGAGATTAGATAAAGAATAATCCATATAAAATTTTTGAATCACCGCGCAGGGACCAAACGAACGAAGTGAGTTCGAT
>OCHI01000707.1_pt1 | contig 31459 bp, 26 predicted proteins | sample 1538691 | NCBI WGS metagenome assembly OCHI01 (sample SAMN04571718, study PRJEB22368) | human gut metagenome | biome: human gut; material: stool | host: Homo sapiens | place: Luxembourg | collected 2012-09-21 | reverse complement strand
AACCAGAGTAAAAAAGGTAAGGTAAAAAAGAAGAAAGTGCTTGCATTATAGCTGGTTATATGGTATCATTCTAACTCGTGATATATTGTTTTGCCCAATTATAGGGCTATCCTTGCTCCTGGGAAGAAACAGGGGCCAAAAGACCAGAAGGAGGTGCACACTACATGAATAAGTATGAATTAACTGTTGTAGTCAATGCAAAAATCGAAGATGACGAAAGAGCACAGGTAATCGAAAAGGTAAAAGATTTAGTTACTCGTTTCGGTGGTAATGTGACAGACGTTGATGAATGGGGTAAGAGAAGACTCGCTTACGAAATTCAGAAGATGAAAGAAGCATATTATTACTTCATCCACTTCGAATCTGACGCTACAGTTCCAGGCGAAGTTGAAGAAAGAATTCGCATCATGGACAACGTACTCAGATATTTATGCGTAAAAGACGAGGCATAGAAGAAGAGAGGTAAAAGAATGAATAAAGTAATTTTGATGGGACGCCTGACCAGAGATCCAGAGGTACGCTACTCAGCAGGTGAGAATTCAACGGCAGTTGCAAGATACACACTTGCAGTTGACAGAAGATTCAGAAGAAATAATGACGGTGAACAGACAGCAGACTTCATCGGATGCGTAGCATTCGGCAGAAGCGCAGAGTTCGCAGAGAAGTATTTCCGCCAGGGTCTTAAGGTGATCGTTACAGGTCGTATTCAGACCGGAAGTTATACGAACAAAGATGGTCAGAGAGTTTACACAACAGACGTTGTAGTAGAAGATCAGGAATTCGCAGAGAGCAAAGCAGCAAGCGAGTCTCACATGAACGGCGGTTTCCAGGCGGCTCCAGCACCGGCACCTAGCGCACCGGCTGGTGACGGCTTCATGAACATTCCAGACGGAATTGATGAAGAATTACCGTTTAACTAGGCTGAATATATTTTCGGCAAATTATTTTTCAGGAGGTAATAATCATGGCTTACGATAAAAGCAATCGTCCAGAAGGCGGCTTCAAGAGAAGAGGCGGCGGACGCAGAAGAAAAAAAGTTTGTGTATTCTGTGGTAAAGAGAATAACGAGATCGATTACAAGGATGTAGCAAAGTTAAGAAAGTATGTTTCCGAGAGAGGTAAAATTCTCCCGAGAAGAATTACAGGTAACTGTGCGAAACATCAGAGAGCACTGACAGTTGCTGTTAAGAGAGCACGTCATATGTCCCTGATGCCATACGTTCAGGACTAATTCTGATCTTATACGGGGTCGTTGCGAAACAGATGAGCAGTCATCTGGAGGCAGCGGCCCTGTTTTTTTATGAGCAAAACAGATTTTATCATTGCTATGGAATTATAATAAGGAATCTGGTATAATGTTAAATAACTTGTGGGTTAAATTACATTAAGAACAGGAAAAAGCAATGAACAACAAAGTTAAATTCAAGGGGCCTATGAAACACTTCATGCGCTGGCCGCTGTACCTTTCGGTCCTGGTCGTGCTGCTGGACCTGCTGGTGTTTATTGTAAGTGTAAAGGCCGGAATTCTGGTGTCTGTAGGTACTGTGATCTATATTTTTATCGCAGTACAGCTTTTTCGATATCACAAACCGCTGATCATCAATGATATGATCGCATTTGCCAATCAGTATGATGTGGTAGAAAAGCGGATGCTGGAAGAACTGGCGCTTCCTTATGCCATTATGGATATGGAAGGCCGCATGATCTGGTCCAACCGTATTTTTTCAGAGATCACGGGGAGAGATCAGTTTTATAAAAAAAATATCAGCACAGTTTTCCCGGATATTACTCCGGACAAGCTTCCTGTAGCCGATGAACCGGAAATTTCCGAGATGAGTATACATTTCGGGGATCGGATCTATCGGGTTTCCATGCAGCGGGTGACTATGGGTGAAGTAGTCAGCCATGCGGATATTCTGGAGAATATGTCCCAGAATGTCAGTCTGATCGCCATGTATCTTTATGATGAAACAGAGCTTAAGGAATACATCCAGAAAAATGAGGATAACAAGCTTGTTGTAGCACTGGCTTATCTGGATAATTATGAAGAAGCACTGGAAAGCGTGGAGGATGTGAGAAGATCTCTGCTTATCGCACTGATCGACCGAAAGATCACCAAGTATTTTTCCAACTTTGACGGCCTTGTGAAGAAACTGGAGAAAGATAAATATCTTCTGATCATGCGCCAGAGTTCACTGGAAACACTGAAGGAACAGCGTTTTCATATCCTGGATGAGGTTAAGACGGTTAACATCGGAAATGAAATGGCTGTGACATTAAGTATCGGAATCGGTCTGAATGCTTCTACGTATATCCAGAATTACGAATATGCCAGAATTGCCATTGAGATGGCACTGGGCCGTGGCGGTGATCAGGTAGTGATCAAAAATGAAAATAATATTACCTACATTGGCGGCAAGGCACAGCAGATGGAGAAATCAACCCGAGTGAAGGCACGAGTGAAGGCTCAGGCTCTGAAGGAATTTATGAGCACCAAGGATCGAGTGGTGGTTATGGGACACAAGATCACAGATGTGGATGCTCTGGGAGCTGGGATCGGTATTTACCGTGCCGGTAAGACTCTTGGTAAGCCGGTGCATATTGTGATCAATGATCCGACCACATCCATTCGGCCGCTGATGAGTGGATTTATGGAGAATCCGGATTATGAGCCGTCCATGTTTGTGGACAGTAATCAGGCCAAAGAGCTGGTGGATAACAATACGGTAGTAATTGTGGTGGATACCAACAAGCCAAGCTATACCGAATGCCAGGATCTTCTCTATATGACAAAGACCATTGTGGTATTGGATCATCACCGCCGCGGCAGCGAGGTGATCCAGAATGCAGTTCTGTCCTATGTGGAGCCATATGCATCCTCAAGCTGCGAGATGATCGCAGAGATCCTGCAGTATTTTGCAGACGGGCTGAAGCTTCGAAGTATTGAGGCGGACTGTATTTATGCGGGTATCATGATCGATACCAACAACTTTACAACAAGAGCGGGTGTGCGTACCTTTGAGGCAGCAGCATTCCTGCGCAGATGCGGAGCAGATGTGACACGTGTACGTAAGATGCTCCGGGATAATATTGATTCCTATAAGGCGAGAGCGGAGGCAGTTCGTACTGCGGAGATCTACAGAGATTATTTTGCCATTGCAAGATGTCCGAGTGAAGGTCTGGAAAGTCCTACCGTTGTAGGAGCACAGGCGGCCAATGAGCTGCTCAATATCGCAGGAGTCAAGGCATCTTTTGTTCTTACCAGCTATAATAATGAGGTTTACATCAGTGCCAGAGCCATTGATGAAGTGAATGTACAGGTCATGATGGAACGGATGGGCGGCGGCGGACATCTGAATATTGCCGGTGCACAGGTGAAAGACACCATGGATGAGACCGAAAGAATGCTGAAAGAAATTATAGACCAGTTATATCAGGAAGGGGACAAATAGAAATGAAAGTAATTCTTCTGGAAGATGTTAAATCCCTGGGTAAAAAGGGACAGATCGTAAATGTAAGTGACGGATATGCAAGAAACATGATCCTGCCAAAAAAGCTTGGTGTTGAAGCTACATCCAAGAATCTCAATGACCTGAAACTCCGTAAGGCAAATGAAGAAAAGGTTGCACAGGAAAACCTGGACGCTGCCAAGGCATTTGCAGAGGAGCTTTCCACAAAGGAGGTTATCCTTACTCTGAAGGTAGGTGAAGGCGGAAGAACATTCGGTTCTGTATCCTCAAAAGAAATCTCAGAGGCAGCCAAAAAACAGCTGAATCTTGATATCGATAAGAAAAAGCTCCAGCTGGAGAATCCAATCCGTAACCTGGGTGTTACCAATGTTCCGGTACGACTTCATCCGAAGGTAACCGGAAGTCTCAAAGTCTGGGTAAAAGAGGCGTAATCAATGGAAGAAGCACTGATCAAGAGGATTCTGCCTCACAGCATTGAGGCAGAGCAGTCAGTGATCGGATCCATGATCCTGGATCGTGATGCGATCCTGGTGGCTTCCGAGATCCTGACCAGTGATGATTTTTATCAAAAACAATATGGCATCATTTTTGATGCCATGGTGGAGCTCTGTAATGAAGGACAGCCGGTAGATCTGATCACTCTGCAGAATCGTCTCAAGGAGAAAGAGCTTCCGCCGGACATCAGCAGTATGGAATATGTCCGTGATCTGATCGCAGCAGTTCCTACATCAGCCAATGTGAAATACTATGCCAATATCGTAAGCGAAAAGGCAGTTCTCCGTCGGCTGATACGGACTACGGAAGAAGTTGCCAATGCCTGTTATCTGGAAAAGGACAGTACGGAAACCATACTTGAGGAATCCGAGAAAAAGCTGTTTAATATTTTGCAGAGAACAAATGGCAGCGATTATGTGCCGATCCAGCAGGTTGTGTTGAATGCAGTCAGCAATATTGAGAAGGCTTCCAAGCTGAAGGGCTCCGTTACCGGGATCCCGACCGGATTTGTGGATCTGGATTATAAGACTTCCGGTATGCACGCGTCCGATCTTGTACTGATCGCAGCTCGACCTTCCATGGGAAAAACTGCCTTTGTACTGAATATTGCCCAGTATATGGCGTTTCGTAAAGATGTGACCGTGGCTATTTTCAGTCTGGAGATGTCCAAGGAGCAGCTGGTAAACCGTCTTCTTGCTATGGAATCTCACGTGGATTCCCAGAATCTCCGTACCGGAAATCTGAAAGATGAGGACTGGACGAAGCTGGTAGAAGGAGCGGATATTATCGGTGGCTCCAATCTTATTATTGATGATACACCTGGAATCTCCATTGCGGAGCTTCGTTCCAAATGCAGAAAATATAAGCTTGAGCATAATCTGGGGATCATCATGATCGATTATCTTCAGCTGATGAGCGGAAGTGGAAAATCGGATTCCAGACAGCAGGAAATTTCAGATATTTCACGATCGCTGAAAGCGTTGGCAAGAGAGATCGATGTACCGGTAATTGCGTTATCACAGCTTAGCCGTGCAGTGGAACAGAGACCGGATCACAGACCAATGCTTTCAGATCTTCGAGAGTCCGGAGCTATTGAGCAGGATGCGGATGTGGTCATGTTTATCTATCGAGATGATTATTATCACAAAGATACCGAGAAGAAAGACATTGCGGAAATTATCATAGCCAAGCAGAGAAACGGCCCGATCGGAACTGTGGAGCTGGTATGGCTGCCGAGATATACCCAGTTTGTAAATATGAAAAAATAGAGCCGTGCAGACGGTAAATGAAAGGCTGTCAGGATGAAAGCTTATAGTTATCCTGATGGCCTTTTGTATTTTTGTCTGTGTGATCGTGGAGTTCGGGATGCTATGGATATAGGCAAAGAGTCATATTTGGTAAAATTATGTCAACCGATTATTCTTGCTATTTCCTGATCTCAGGGGTTATACTGTAGACAGCAGCAGTGAATCTCTATATAAGGGGGCGTTCACAATGGAAAAAAGATATACAGTCAGACAGGCCGTAACACTGACCGGAGTGAAATCTTATGTCCTGCGTTACTGGGAGGAAGAACTGGAGCTTCGGATCGGACGCAATGAACTGGGACATCGCTATTATACACCGTTTGATATTCAGCTTTTTCTTAAAATAAATGAGCTGAAAAGTAAAGGACTTCAGTTGAAAGCAATCCGTACACTGATCCCACCGGAGGCAAGAAAGGCAGATACACCGGATTTTTCAGAATCTGGTATCAGGATCCTGGATGGAGAAGCTGTTGAGCTTGAAGATATCCCAATGAAAAAAACGGGATCTGAAAAGGAGTTCATGGAAAAAACGGAATCCGGGAATACAGAGAAGTGCGGAGCAGATAACGATAAGATACTGGAGTTTCAGGAAATCATGGAACGCCTGATCCGTGAGGAAATGCAGAGAAAGAAAGAAGGAGAGTACCGGTGTCGTTCTCTGGATGAAGCGATCCGCAGGCAGCAGCAGGCAAGAAGAGAAGCGGCAGCTTCCTGTGAGGGAAAAAAGAATAAAAAAAACAGAAAAGGCTGCCGGTAAACCGGCAGCCTCATTCGTTACGGTAGCTTATCAAGCAAATGGTGCATTACTCAGCAGAGATAGCACCAACTGGACAGGCCTCAGCGCATGTTCCGCAGTCAACACAAGCGTCTGCGTCGATTACATAATGCTCGTCTCCCTGAGAAATAGCCTCGTTCGGGCACTCACCCTCACATGTTCCACAGCTAACGCACTCGTCAGAAATTACATATGCCATAATTGATATCCTCCTTTTAAATTGTGTATTATATGTATCCCCTACCAGGGATTCTATTCCCATTCTAATATATCTGCATAAAGAATACAAGTATAAATTTATAAACAAAACTGAAAATTCGTAACCCGTTGATTCCATTCCGGATTCGTATTATAATAGCAGAACGGAATGAAAATATTTCGATAAAACAGTAAAGGAGAATACAATCATGGCAAAAGTTACAAAGAGCATGCTGATCGGAGAACTGCTCACTGTAGACCCGAATATCGCACCGATCCTGATGAGAGCAGGAATGCATTGTCTTGGCTGCCCGTCTTCACAGATGGAATCTCTGGAAGAAGCAGCAATGGTCCATGGCCTGGACGCAGATGTCCTCGTAGCTCAGATCAATGATTTTCTTGGTGAGTAATAAACAGAAGCTTTTTTGCTGAAACAAAAGGACCGCTGTCGGGAAATGCAGATCATATGGATCGCATTCCGACAGCGGTTTGTTTGTCTGTAGGATATTTGGTTTGTCAGATATTCAGAAGCTTCTGAAGTGCATGATCAGCGATCAGTGCACAGTGCTCTCTGAGGTAGGCTTCACCGGCTGGTGTGAATGCGCGGCCGATGCCATACTCGGAAAGGATATTGCAGACCTTGTTAAATTCTTCAGGTGTACAGTCTGACTGATGAAGTACCAGCTGATAGACACCGTCTTCTCCTTCACGATAGAGAGTATTATCACCGGTAAAGAAACCATTCATACCATGAGATGCGGCAATAACATCATCCAGCCCCGGGAAAGAGTACAGGCGTATAAGCTTTACAGAACTCTCAGCCGGCTGCTGTGATGCATCCGGAGTTTCTGTTGCCTGAGGGGCGGAAGTTTCCGCCCTTTTTTCTTCCGGTTTCTGTGAAAGATCCTTAAGCTTGGATTCACAGAGCTTCTGGAAGATATCGATGATATTGTCAGCGCCATCGATCTCTACGGTATCGGAAGGTTTGTTGCCCTTGAAGGGTGCAAATTTGGAAAAACGTGTATCCAGTTCTTCAGGATCTTCCACTTTAGTGATAATGAGGATAATACTTTCGGCATTGACAGGAATAGCCTCAATCATCAGAGGAATATTATCTGCTTCAAAACCAAATTGTATCTGTGCCTGCTGCATCATATCACGAAAGAGACGTTTGGCTTTTTCGGTACCGTATGCAAGTTCGCTGATACGGATCTGATGACTGTCCAGATCTTCTTTCGTCAGGGTACAGCGGATCTGATTTTCATTGATTTTTTCTATTTTCATATGATCACATCCTATAGGTAAATAAATTTAATCTTTTACATACTGTATTATATAACAGTTATACACAAGATGTAAAGATGTAGAAACCGGAGAAAAAAGAAAATTTCTGATTCTTTTATAAAAGACTTGCATCTGAAGGGAAATCAGGTATAATGAAAAGCAGAAAAGCTGTCTCCTCCCGGAAGCAAGAAGACAGTAACGATAACTTAAAGTCATATTTTTCTGAAGATAAGGATTCTGTGTGAAATTCATCGGCGAGTCTGTCGGTACACAGAGAAATTTTCCCCCATTTTATTATTTATATTTTATTACAAGTATCATCCTAACAGGGAAGTTGCAGCTTTTCGAGAACCATTGCTGGTGTTTTCTGAAAATCTAACCAGGAAAGGAGGTCGGGATACGCCAAATATATCACAGGAAAAAAAGAAATCCGCAAAACCCCTTCGAAGGGAGCTGGAGCTTTATCGTGAGAACGGAGTTTCTCTTTATCTCAATGGAGCACCAAGCACTCCGAAAAAAATCGCAAAAGCCTGTCAGATTGCGGAAAACGGGGTCTATATGCGGGATTATACGGAAGATGAAGACGGCCATATCGCCTGTGTAAGCTTTGATCTTATTCGCAAAGAATGACCGTACATAAGAAAAAACGGTTCCCCGGATAACGATCATCCCCTGCACTCATGCATACCATGCGGGGAACCGAAATTCTAAAGAAATTGTGAAAAATTATTAAAAGTCGATTTTTATAACGAAATGTAGACAAGATATGTTATAATAGAGCAAATTATGACATTTTATACCGAAAGGAAAAAAACATGACAAAAAAACATATACCGGTCCTTGTGGTAGGTCTGCTGATCGTTCTGGTCGCTCTTGCCGGAGGGGCTGTTTACGGGATCAATAAGCTTATACCAAGCAGGAAACAGATGGATCTGACAGAATACTACGGCCAGAATGCAGACGGTGAGGCTGCGTTGATACTTGGAACTGAGAAACTGGAAGAGAAGGCACTTATCTCAGGAGAAGATGTATATCTTCCGCTGGATGTAGTGAACGGATATTTGAATCAGAGATATTACTGGGATAGCGAAAACAAGAAGATACTGTATGCAACACCATCCAGTCTCACGGAGGAACCGGCTTCAGATAAGGCAGACGGAAACGTGTGGCTGAAGGATGACACGGTTTATCTGAAACTGGATTATGTAAAAAAGTATACAGATATCGATTCTTATATAGAGCAGGATCCTGCAAGGGTTGCGATACAATACAAATTTATCAATGTGGAGACCGTGACCACGAAGAAAGATACCGTGATTCGTTACCGGGGCGGGATCAAGGCGCCGATCCTTTCCAAACTGGCGAAGAATACAGTTCTCCGGTTGATGAATGAAGGAGAGGACTGGGATCAGGTGGCAACCGATGACGGTTACATCGGTTATATTCAGAAGAAAAAAGTAAGTGCTGTGGATACAACGGATTATGAAAGGGATTTTAAAACAGAGTCCTATACATATCTTACCATGGATGAGCCGGTGAATCTGGCATGGCACCAGGTTACCAGCACAGATGCAAACAGCTATTTCGCAGATGCGGTACAGAATATGACAGGCGTGAATGTGATCTCTCCAACCTGGTTTTCTGTAACAGATAACTCCGGAAATATTTCAAGTCTTGCATCTGGGGAGTATGTGATGCAGGCACATGAAAAAGGACTGAAGGTATGGGGATTGGTGGATAATTTTAATGAGAACATGAGTACCACAGAAGTTCTTTCAAAAACCAGTTCAAGGCAGAATCTGGAGAATCAGCTGATCACTTATGCACTGAAAGCAGGACTGGATGGAATCAATGTTGATTTTGAATCTTTGAGCGAAGGAGTAGGAATCCATTTCCTCCAGTTTTTAAGAGAGCTTTCTATCCAGTGTCACGCCAATAATTTGGTACTGTCTGTAGATAATCCGGTTCCGGAAGATTTTACCAGTCATTATGACCGTGCGGAGCAGGGCAAGGTTGTGGATTATGTGATCATTATGGGCTATGATGAACATTACGTAGGCTCCGATGCCGGTTCTGTGGCATCTCTGCCATGGGTAGAACAGGGGGTTAAGGATACGCTTTCAGAAGTAGCGGCTCAACGGACGATCCTTGCGATTCCGTTCTACACAAGGCTCTGGAAGACTACAGATGGCGGTGCACTGACAAGTGAGGCCATCGGTATGGATCAGGCACAGCAGACGATCAGTGATAACGGAGCAGAAACATACTGGGACAAGAAGACAAGTCAGAATTATGGAACCTATGAAGGGGAAGGTGCCACATACCAGATCTGGCTGGAGGACTCTAAGTCTATTGCGGAAAAGGTTAAACTGATCAAAAAATACAAACTGGCAGGTGTGGCAGAGTGGAAGCTTGGATTCGAGAACAGCGGGATCTGGAGCGTGATCACAGAAAACCTGTCATAAACAGAAGAAAACATTGTGATCTTCACAATGCTAAAAACACTCCCGGCAACATATATTAAAATAAATATGCCGGGGGTGTTTTGTGTTGAAAAAACATTTCATAGAATTGGCAATGGCAGTTCTTATGCTGGTCTGTTTTTATATTCTGTCATGGGAAGCGGCAGAAACTGCAGGCAGACTTATAGATGTATCCGGAAATATAAAAGCAGATCAGGTGATCCTGGTGGATGCCGGTCATGGCGGTGTGGATTCCGGAATGGTGGGAATCGGTGGACTGAAGGAAAAAGGAATCAATCTGGATATTGCCATGAAGCTAAAAACGATCCTGGAAAAAAAAGGCCTTGCCGTAGTAATGACCCGGGAAGAAGATAAAGGTCTTTATGAAAATGGTACAAAAAATATGAAAGCACAGGATCTGCAGAATCGTATTGAACAGATCCGGATATATGAACCGGTGCTTTCTGTGAGTATCCACCAGAACAGCTACAGTGATCCCGGAGTAAAAGGTCCGCAGGTATTTTATTATGAAGATTCGGAAGGCGGAAAAGAACTGGCACTTGCGATCCAGGAAAACATGAACCGGAAGCTTTCCATTGCACGGCCGCGGGTGGCAAAAGGAAACAGAACCTATTATCTTCTGAAGAGAAGTCCGGGTGTGATCAATATCGTAGAATGTGGATTTCTTACAAATCCGGAGGAAGCCGCCCTGCTTCAGACAGAGAAGTATCAGAGAAAGGTAGCAGAGGCTGTGGCTGATGGAATCGTTACATATCTGAAAAAACAGAAGGAAAACGAAAATAATTGAAAAAAATGTGAATAGCCTTTTCATAGGAAGGTGATTCTGCTATACTTTACGTGAATTAAGGAGAATCCTATGCTTGGAATCATTTATCTTATATTATGTATGTTAACAGGAATGGAAATGGCAGGATGTCTGTTTCCGCGTCAAACAACTGAAAGAGGAAACAGGATATGGGTGGTCCTGCCGGCAGCGTTTGGGATGGGAATCCTGATGCTGACCTGGGCAGTCTATATTCTTTCCTGGATGTTCAGCATATGCGCGGGGGCAGAGCATCCTCTTTTTTATGGAAATCTGATCGTATTTCTGGTAGATATCCTGCTGCTTTCGGGAATCTTCCGGTGGAAAAAGAAAAAACAGCAAAAAATGTTTGTGATATCCGAACGGATGATCAGCAGAAAATGGATCCTGAAAAAAGAGCTTCTGCTTTTTGGCATTTTGACGGTTTTTGTGACCTGGATGATGTTTTACGTTTTCCATATGAAAGACGGCATTCTGTACTCCGGCTTTTCGGTATACGGAGATTATGCACCCCACACGGCAATGATGCGATCTTTTTCAAGGGGAAATAATTTTCCTACCCAGTATCCGCATTATGGCGGGCAGGATGTGAAATATCATTTTATGTTCCAGTTCCTTGTAGGAAATCTGGAGTATCTGGGCCTCCGTCTTGATCTGGGATATAATCTGGTAAGCATCCTGTCTCTGGCGGGATTTCTTATGGTGCTTTACGGGATCAGCTACCGGATGTTCAAAAGCTTCTGGGCAGGGGCAGCTGCCATTGTTTTCTTTTTTTTCCGCAGCGGAACAGCGTTCTGGCATTATCTGTGGGAACATCTTCAGGCGGGGGACCTTGTACGGACTCTGGAAGAAAATACGGCGTTTATCGGTTATACTACCAATGAAAACTGGGGATTATGGAATTTCAATGTATATCTGAACCAGCGTCATCTGGCTTTCGGCCTTCTGATGGCAGCTGTAGCGGTATGGACCTTTATGGATTGGGTGGAAGCCGGATGCAGTCACAAGGAGCAGGGATTTTTGTGGGTCCGTAACCGTTTTTTTACAAAAAAAGCCTGGATCTGCAGAAATGTGGATACGGCGATTCTTCTGGGACTGTTTCTGGGATTAACTGCCTTCTGGAACGGAGCTGCGCTGATCGGCGGACTTCTGATCCTTGCCGGACTGGCAGTGTTTTCTGACGGTAAGCTGGATTATGTGATCTGTGCCGGATTGGCAGTGCTTTTTTCGGAACTGCAGTCGAAGATCTTTGTGTCGGGAAGTGTTATGAGTCCATCCTTTTACTGGGGCTTTCTGGCAGACAATAAAAGCATTTCCGGTGTACTCTGGTATCTGGTGGAGATCAGTGGATTTTTCTTTGTGGGAATGATCGTGGCAGCAGTATTTCTGAAGAGAGGTCAGCGGGCAGTGCTGATGGGCTGTTTGCTTCCAATGGCATTTGCATTTCTGGTATCTCTGACTCCGGACATCAATGTCAATCATAAATATGTGATGATTTCCTATGCCTTTGTGACAGTTTTCTGGGGCTGGATCGTAAGATGTGTTTTCCTTGCAGGGAAAAACAGCTGGAAGAAATGGGCCGGTCGCGCAGCGGCAGCGGTCCTTTGTATCTGTCTTAGTGCAACGGGGATCTATGATTACGTGATCATCTTAAGAGACAACGATTCCGCACACAGGATGACTGTAAATATGGAAAGCAGCCTGACGGACTGGCTCAGTGCAAATCTTAAGAAAAATGATCTTCTGCTGACACCGGAATATACCATGAACGAGGTCACTATGTCCGGTGCCATGCTGTATTGCGGATGGCCTTATTATGCATGGTCTGCAGGGTACGATACGAGCTATCGTGCCGGCCAGGCAGTGCTCATATATACCACGGATGATCCGGAGCTACTGAAAGCTACCGTAAAACAGGAAAAGATCACATATATCCTGTTTGAGGAGGATATGGAATTTGAACAGCAGGAATGTCGTGAGGATATCATCAGGGAGACATATCCACTGGTGTATACCTCAGAGGATGGGAGAATAAGAATCTATGAAACATGACAGCTTATATATCATTATGCCGGCATATAATGAAGAAAAAAATATCGGGACCGTGATCGAGCAATGGTATCCGGTAGTGGAGAGAATCGGCGGGGACAGCCGCCTGGTGATCCTGAATGATGGCAGCAAAGATGCGACCTACAAAAAAATACAGAATTATCAGAAAAATCATGACCGTCTTATCGGAATCGATAAACCGAATGAAGGACATGGAGGAACAATACTCAGGGGATATCGTTACGCAGTAGAAAAAGGTGCCGATTATATTTTTCAGACGGATTCAGACGGCCAGACACTTCCGGAGGAATTCTGGCAGTTCTGGGAAAAACGTCAAAAGTGCGGGCTTCTTATCGGTTACCGGCAGAAGAGAGAGGATGGGCTTTCCAGGATTTTTGTGACAAGAATACTGCGGCTTGTGCTTTTCCTTATTTTTGGAACCTGGGTAAAAGATGCAAATACGCCATATCGGCTGATGGATGGAAAACAGCTCGCCAAAGTACTGAAGCGTATCCCAGGCGGATTTTTCCTTTCCAATGTGCTGATGACCGTGATCTATGAAAAACATCATCTTTATGTGGAATATATCCCCATCACATTCCGACCGAGACAGGCCGGAAAAAACTCTATCAACATGAAACGTATCATAAAGATCGGAAGACAGGCATTTGCGGACTTTATCCGTCTGCGGGGCAGGATCTGATACAGGAGGAACAGAAAAAAGATGAAAAAAAAGATCAGAGAATTATTTCCGGAGCTGACTGCGGCAGTGCTTCTGACAGTACTTTCTGCGTATCTCCTGGGAGGAGATGTATGGACATTCTGGACCTGGTGGCTGCTTGCGCTGTTTATGGGAATGGTGGCAATGCCGGTCACAGGAAGGCTTTTTGGTGGTTTTGAAGACCGGGGCTGGCTTTTTTCAAAGGTACTTGCCATTGCGGTTACCGGATTTCTCACCTGGCTTCTGGTAGCGGTGGAAATCCTTCCTTTTACAGCAGCAGTGTGTGTAGGAGTATCTGTGGCTGTTGGCATTTTATGTGCTGTACTTTTTCATGTTCAGCTGAAGCATGGCATTGAATGTTATCCGTCAGGAAAGATGCAGCTGATCTTTCGGGAGGAGCTTCTGTTCTTTGGGATCTTTCTGCTGTGGACTTATCTGGCAGGATTCCGGCCGCAGGCATACGGAACAGAGAAATTTATGGATTATGGCTTCATGGAGGCCATGATGCGGAGCAAAACTCTTCCTGCACGTGATCTCTGGTATTCACAGGGAACCATCAATTATTACTATGGCGGGCAGTATTTTGCAGTGTTTCTTACGAAGCTTACAGGAAGCAGAGTGGAAGTGACTTATAATCTGATGCGTACCTTTGTGGCAGCGTTTGCCTTTGTGTATCCGTTTTCCCTGGTCCGTCAGATGACGAAGGACAGGCTGTATGGACGGCTGGATGGAAAGAAGAAATATATTCCTTCACTGGCAGGAGTTACTGCAGGTATTGCAGTATCTATTGCGGGAAATGTACATTATATCGTCTACTGTTGTGTACTGCCGCTGATCCGGAAGATACAGGGAGTGGCAGAAACAGCCAGCTACTGGTTCCCGGATGCAACTCGTTACATAGGGTATAATCCGGTGAATGACAGTGATAAGACCATACATGAATTCCCATGCTATTCCTTTGTTCTGGGAGATCTTCATGCCCATGTGGTAAATGTGATGTTTGTGACATTTCTGGTGGGAATGCTCTATGCATGGCTGAAAATGATCCGAAAAAGAGGGCCTGAGCCTGAAAAACAGGAACGCAGTGTTTTCTGGCTGAGACAGCTTCTGATGCCGCACATCCTTCTGGTGTCCGTTTTTCTTGGCATGTTCCAGTGGACCAATTACTGGGATTTTGTGATCTATTTTGTAGTGACCGGTGGAGTTGTCCTGATCGCAAATATCATACGATTTGAGGGAAAGATAATCAGGATCCTGGCAGTGACGATCGTACAGGCAGTGGAGATCATAGGTCTCTCTTATCTGGTGATCCTGCCCTTTACATTGAAATTTGATACGATGGTACAGGGGGTGGCACTGGCACAGCATCATTCACTGTGGTATCAGCTTCTGATCCTCTGGGGACTTCCGGTGCTCCTTACTGTTTTGCTGATCCTGTCTGTCATCACAGAAAAAATGAAGGGACTGAAGCATAAAAGTCTTTACAGGCTGCTGGAGGCGATCACAGTTCCGGATCTTTTTGCAGTGATCATGGGCTTATGTGCTATCGGACTGGTTTTGATCCCGGAGCTTGTATATGTGCGGGATATTTATGAAAATGGAAATGCCAGAGCCAATACTATGTTCAAGCTGACGTATCAGGCATATATCCTTTTCGGAATGACAATGGGATATGGGATTTATCGTATGCTGGTGATATCCAGACAGAAGATTATCCGGATCCTTTCAGGTGTGGGGCTTTTTGTACTGCTCTGGACCGTGGGCTATTTCGGAAATGCCGTGCATTCCTGGTTTGGGGATGTCTGGAAGGTTTCGGAGTATCAGGGACTGGATGCAACTACATTTCTTGAGCAGGATTTTCCTCAGGATGCGTCGGCGATCCGCTGGCTGAAGCAGAATATCAAGGGCTCTCCTGTGGTGCTCGAGGCTAACGGGGACAGCTATACCGGATATGAGAGAGTTTCTGCATCTACGGGGCTTCCGACCGTACTGGGATGGTATGTGCATGAATGGCTCTGGAGAAATAATGTACCTGACCTCAATGAAAAAAGTGCGGACATCCAGACTATTTATACATCTACAGATGCAGAGACGGTAAAAAAACTGATCAGCCGTTATGATATTTCCTATATCTTTGTAGGAGGACAGGAAAAAGAAAAATACGGAACAGAGCTTAATGACAGTGTTCTTCAGAGTCTGGGAAGCATTGTCTTTGAAGATGATATGTCAGGAACCTACATTGTGAAAGTGGAGCAGGATTGACATTTTTTCCATAATAACGCTATAATGTAACTATTATGTAGCTATCTGTTAACGGATATGCTCAGCAGGAGATTTCTGCTGAGCAGTATACAGAAAAAAGTGACAGTTGCAGGATGGCAGCAGAGAGGAGGATATTATGAACAGAATCGACAGACTTTATATGGAAATGATCCATTATTATCAGGGGGATCCGAAGCATATCCAGCATTTTGTGAAGGTGCATGATCTTTCAAGGCTGATCGGCCAGAGTGAGGGTCTGGATGAAGATACGATGCATGTTCTGGAAGCTGCGGCTCTCGTTCATGATATCGGGATCAAAGTCGGTATGGAAAAATACGGACGCTCTGATGGAAAGACGCAGGAAGCAGAAGGTCCGGCAGCTGCCAGAGAGATGCTTACCGCACTGGGCTTTCAGGAGAGGGTGATCCGCAGAGTGGAATATCTGGTAGGACATCATCATACCTATAAGGATATTGACGGGCTGGATTATCAGATCCTTGTGGAAGCTGATTTTCTGGTTAATTATTTTGAAGATGGACTGGATAAAGAACATATAAAGAAAAGTGCAGAGAAGATCTTTAAAACAGAAACAGGTAAAAAAATAGTAAAAGACATGTTTTTCCCGGAGACTTTTCAGAAATCCGAAACCTGGGCACAGGATGCCCTTCAGGATCTGGAAGATTTTATTGAAGAGCAGGGGATTTATATCAGACAGTAAATGGAGCGTAAAATGAAAGCAGAAATAGCAGTTATGACAGCGGAGAATATAGACAGAAAGGCAATTGCCAGAGGTGGCGAGATCCTGAAAAACGGCGGGCTTGTGGCATTTCCCACAGAGACTGTATACGGCCTTGGAGGAAATGCCCTGGATCCGAAAGCATCGATGAAGATCTATGCAGCCAAGGGAAGACCTTCGGACAATCCGCTGATCGTACATATCGCAGATATCCGTGACCTGGATAAGATCGTTACGGAGGTTCCTGAAAAAGCCAGAATACTGGCTGAGAAATACTGGCCGGGTCCGCTGACAATGATCCTTCCCAAAGCAGATATCGTGCCAAAGGAAACAACCGGAGGACTGGACAGTGTGGCAGTACGTTTTCCAAGTGATCCTATCGCACAGGAGCTGATCCTTGCGGCTGGCGGATATGTGGCAGCGCCAAGTGCCAATACTTCCGGAAGACCAAGTCCTACGACAGCGGGACATGTGGCAGAGGATCTGGGAGAAGCCATTGATATGATCATTGATGGAGGACAGGTAAATATCGGTCTGGAATCTACGATCGTAGATTTTACAGAAAACATACCGGTAGTCCTGCGGCCGGGATATATTTCCCTGGAAATGCTCCGGGAAACACTTGGAGATGTAAGGATGGATAAGGGGCTGATCAAACCGGACAGCAAGGTCCATCCAAAAGCACCGGGAATGAAATACCGTCATTATGCACCAAAGGCAGATCTTGCCATTGTGGAGGGGGCCACAGAGGGTGTGATCGCGGAGATCGAAAAAAGAGCCGGAGAGGCTGAGGAGAAGGGACTGACGGTGGGGATCATCGCAACAGATGAAACAAAAGGCCGATATTCACATGGAATCGTAAAGAGTATCGGAAGCCGGGAGCAGGAAGAAACCATCGCGCATCATCTGTACGAGGTCCTGCGTGATTTTGACAGCTGTAATGTAAGTGCCATTTATTCAGAGGCATTTTTTACACCAAGAATGGGACAGGCGATCATGAACCGCTTACTGAAAGCGGCTGGTCATAAAATTATCAACGTTGAGGAGGAGAAAGAAAATGATAGCACTGGGATGTGATCATGGCGGCTATGAGCTGATGCAGGAGGTAAAGAAGCATCTGGAAGAGAGAGGGCTGGAGTACAAAGATTTTGGATGCAATGGTCCGGAATCTGTAGACTATCCTGTTTATGGAAAGAAAGTAGCACAGGCGATCGTGGACGGTGAGTGTGAGAAAGGAATCCTGATCTGCGGAACAGGTATCGGAATTTCTATCACTGCTAATAAATTCAAGGGAATCCGTGCTGCACTTTGTACAGATTGCTTTACTGCAGAAGCAACAAGACTTCATAACGATGCCAACATTCTGGCCATGGGCGGTCGTGTAGTAGGACCGGGACTTGCTCTGAAGATCGTGGATACATTCCTGGATACACCATTTTCCGGGGATGAGCGTCATATCAGAAGGATCAACATGATCGAGGATTGATCGATCAGTAAGAAACCAATAGAAAAAGAGGATTCTGTATGGATAAAAAAGGACAGAAACGACAGGGATATCTTTCCTGGGATGAGTATTTTATGGGTGTTGCCATGCTTTCCGGCATGCGTTCCAAGGACCCGCATTCACAGGTTGGTGCCTGTATCGTAAGTGAAGATAACAAGATCCTGTCAATGGGGTACAATGGATTTCCAAAGGGATGTTCCGATGATGAGTTTCCCTGGGGAAGAGAAGGAGATCCGCTGGATACCAAATATCTTTATGTGACACACAGTGAACTCAATGCCATCCTGAACTACCGGGGAGGAAGTCTGGAAGGTGCCAAGCTTTATGTGTCCCTGTTTCCCTGCAACGAATGTGCCAAGGCTATTATCCAGGCAGGGATCAGGACTATCGTATACGACTGTGATAAATATGCAGATACTCCGTCGGTGATCGCATCCAAAAAAATGCTGGATGCAGCCGGAGTCCGGTATTATAAATATAACCGGACAGACCGTGAGATCACCATTAAAGTGTAAAAGAGAACAAAAATAAGAGAAAAACAGCAGCCTGGCTCCTGATTCATCATATCATCAGGGCTTCCGCTGCTGTTTTTTATGAATGGTTAAGAATGTGCTTCGGAATGAGAATCTTCCGGTGCGGATAAGGCTGTGGGAGAGATCTTCTGTGGAAAACTTAAGCAGACTTTGAAAAGGTCACCGTCCAGATAAAGTTTAAAGGTGCCACCTTGAAGCTGGGTAAGGCTCTGTGCGATGGATAATCCAAGTCCGCTGCCTTCTGTATTTCTGGCAACATCGCCGCGGATGAAACGTTCGGTCAGTTCTTCAGCCGGAATGTTCAGAGGCTGTGCGGAAATATTTTTCAGGGTAAAGATGACTTGATCTTTTTCCAGAAGAACTTCTGCATAGACCCTTGTGTTCTCCATGGCATATTTTAGAATATTGCCGAAAAGATTTTCAAGGATACGCCACATCCGTCTGCCATCGGCATAGATCATGGCAGGAGAATCAGGCAGATGTGTCATCAGGGTCAGATGTCTGTTTTCCATCCGTTCTTCGAATTCACCCATCACCTGGTAAAGCATTTCCACAAAGTTCAGTTCCGTCATTTCCAGAGAAAGATTTCCGGTACTGGCTTTGGAAGCTTCCACTACATCTTCGGTCAGACTTTTCAGACGATGTGCCTTTGAGTCCAGGATCTCAAGATATTTCAGTGCTTCCGGATCTTTGAGGTTCAGCCTTTTCAGCAGATCAATGTAATTGATGATGGAAGTCAGCGGCGTTTTCAGATCATGGGAGACATTGGTGATCAATTCGGTTTTCATACGCTCATCTTTGAGGCTTTTTTCCACGGCAGCGTCCAGCCCGTCACCAATGCGGTTGATATACTGTGCCATTGCTTTCTGATCACCACGGAGTTCCTTTTCCGGGATCTTGTAAGTGAGCTCTCCATCGGTGATCCGTTTCAGGCCATCAAGGAGGAGTTCCCGTCCAAGAGCAATTTTGTAGACGCAGAAAAGCGCACCCAGATCCAGAAGGAATAGAAGCAAAAACATCAGGAACCATCCATCAGATGCCGCGAGCAGGGCACTGAAGAAAAATTCAAGGAATAGAAATACGCCAAGTCCCACTACCATACGTATTCTGCTGATGGTATTCCTGGAGAAAAAATCGATCAGCTTACCGGCTTTACAAAGACACAGACGGGGAAGCTTCAGGCATTTGCGAAGCAGGCTGTTTTTCCACAGGGTGCGAGCTTTGATCCTGCGGATCAGGCTTAAATAGCCGATCCAGAACAGGCACGTGATCAGGAAAATCGTGATAGCCAGGATGATCAGGGAGGAGACAAGGTTATAGGTGCAAGCTTGCATGCTCAGTCCTGCGGTCAATACACCAAGTGCCGGGATACACACGAGTCCGGCTGCTGCTTCCGTATAGATCCTGTCAAAAAAGTTCAGTTCTGGCTGAGCCGTGTCTGTATTACCGCTATCGGAATTTCTTCTTCCGGTGTGGACAGTAAGCCAGATAAAATCTATGATAAAGAGCAGAAAACTGATCATGGTGATCACAGCAGCCGGGATAAATAAAGTACGGTAAGTCAGGAAATGCTGTCTGTCAGTTTTAATGGAATCCTGTACAGGAAGGCTGGTATCATCGATCCAGGCAAGAAAACTGCAGTTTTCATCGTATGTGGAGTTTCGAAGGAGATCGATCCAGCTTCCTACAGAAGAGTTTGCAGCTGCAGAAAGATTCAGATTCATAAGACCATTCCGGGCATTTTTCTCATCTGTGGCAGCTTCGTTGACACTTAGGAACACGTAAGGCTTTTTGTCTGAAAAACCGGAAATATCAGTCAGGTCGGAAGTATAGGCTGCATCTGTATTTGTGAAGATTTTCTGTGAGGTGTTATCCGTATAGGCATAATGGATATTGGAATTATCACTGCTGTACTCATCCAGTGTCTGAGCAGCTTCTGTCCAGCTGGAAAAAAGATCCCGGGCATTATCCAGCTGCTCAAAGGCATCGTTCAGGTTCCCCTTGAAATTCCTGGTTTTGGATGAGGTGGAATTCATGTAATCCAGGAGACTGTCGTAACCTTCCGGTGCACAGGGGATTTCAAGGATCGGAGTGAGCATATTTGCCACATCTGTGTAAACCACGTTTCCGTTTTTGTCTGTGATGTTTTTCAAAGGTTCCTGTGACTGGATGCCGCCGTCTGCATATTCGGCGCTCAGAGCGGAAAGAATCCTCTCAGTCCAGTCTTTCTGGGAAATTCCCTCGTGCTTCAGGGCACCGGAGTTGGCATTTAGCTGCAGGACCCCGTCTTCCAGAGCTTTTTTGAAATCGGAATAGTACATATATTTTGTTTCACCCTCCGGGGTGGTAAGGCTCAGGACGATCCAGCTATCATTGGAATGGATCGTCTGTGAGCTCCATTCCTTAAGATCATTGAAGGAATAGGCTAGTCCGGAGGTGTTTTTGAAGGAGAGAGAATCTCCGTTATAAAGCTCTCCGAGATCAATGTATGCATCTTCGTTTGTTTTATCCAGGATTTCTCTGGCTGAGATTCCGGACAGGATTGTGGAAGCTTTTGAGTAAAAGCTGTCAGCAAAAGCAGAGGTCTGGAAATAATCCTTTGTTTTAAGATCTTCTGCAGAGTCCATCCGGATACCTGCCTGGATCACCAGTGCCGCTGAAAAGACCATGATCAGAGGCAGGATAAGGGCAAGGACAAGAGCAGGAATGCGCATAAATGAACGGTTTTTTTCCGTATGTTTATTTTTATTCATAATACCCCTTTCTGAAGTACAGATACTTCATGGCCGGCTGGCTCACCGGCTCAGTTTTTCGATTTTATAACCCAGGCCCCAGACAACTTTCAGATAGCGGGGATCCCTGGGGTTGATCTCAATCTTTTCGCGAATGTGACGGACGTGGACGGCTACCGTGTTATCCGCGGCCAGAGCATCTTCATTCCAGATGCTCTCGTAGATCTGTGTGGTGGAAAAAACACGTCCGGGATTTTTCATGAGAAGAAGCAGGATATTATATTCGATGGGCGTCATCCGTACCGCTTCTCCATCTACCAGCACCTCTTTTTTGTCATCGTTTACCGTAAGACCTCCGGTTGAGTAGATGTGTTCTGATGCTGCCGGTGCAGCGGAGCCAAGCTGTGTGTACCGGCGCAGCTGGGATTTTACCCTGGCGATCAGCTCCAGAGGATTGAAAGGTTTGGTGATATAGTCATCTGCACCGATGTTAAGGCCCAGGATTTTGTCCGTGTCTTCAGATTTTGCGGACAGGATGATGATGGGCAGAGGATTGCTTTCCCGGATCTTGACTGTTGCCCGGATCCCGTCGAGACGGGGCATCATTACATCGATGATCAGCAGATCTACAGTTTCGCTGTTCAGGATATCCAGTGCTTCCTGTCCGTCATAGGCTTTCAGAATGTGATAGCCTTCCTGCGTAAGATAGATTTCGATAGCTTCCACGATGTCTTTGTCGTCATCGCAAACAAGTATGTTAGCCACTTTTTTGTACCTCCCTGATGTTATTAGAATAGCAGCCGGAAATTAAGACGAAAGGGGTAAATTCTTAAGATTCCATGAAATCCATTGTACTATATTAAGTATATAGTGTAAACAGAGAAAGCCTTGTTGGCAGCAGACGTGATGTGCTAAACTAGTACTAGATAACAGAAAATAACGATATTGGAAGAAAGATCAGGAGAAAAGTGAAAGTGGAGAATGAAAATAAAATCAGCAGTATGGCAGGGAGCGCGCACTGTACGGAAGAAATTATGTCAGCTTGTGCTCTTTGTCCAAGAGAATGCCTGGCAGACCGGAGTGCAGGGAAAAAAGGCTTCTGTGGCATGGATGAGAGAATTTATCTGGCAAGGGCTGCACTTCATATGTGGGAGGAACCCTGTATCTCCGGAACAAAAGGCTCCGGGGCAGTGTTCTTTTCCGGGTGCGGGCTGCGCTGCTGTTTCTGCCAGAATCATGATATTGCCATCGGGAGCAGGGGACGGGCTGTAAGTGTGGAACGGCTTGGAGAGATTTTTCTGGAACTGAAGGAAAAAGGAGCTGCAAACATCAATCTGGTAACAGGTGCACACTATGTACCACAGATCATAGAGGCACTGGATATGGCCCGAAGGAATGGTCTGGATATTCCGGTGGTGTATAATTCCAGCGGGTATGAAAAAACAGAAACCCTGAAGCTTCTGGAAGGATATGTGGACATTTATCTTCCGGATCTGAAATATCTGGATCCGGAGCTTGCACAGAAATTTTCTTATGCGCCGGATTATGTGCAGGCTGCAAAGGCTGCAATTGGAGAGATGGTGCGTCAGACCGGGAAATGTGAGTTTGGAGAGGATGGATACATCCGGAAAGGAACTATTGTCCGTCATCTGATCCTGCCGGGACATACAGGAAATTCCATAAAGGCTCTGAGGTATCTTCATGAAACCTATGGGGAAGATATTTATATCAGTATTATGAATCAGTATACGCCGGTGAGAAAATTTGTGGAATTTAAGGAATTAAACCGGAAAGTTACAAAAAGAGAGTATGAAAAAGTTCTGGATGCTGCTGTGGATATGGGGATTCAGAATGGATTTATACAGGAAGGAGAAACTGCTTCAGAAAGCTTTATTCCGGATTTCGATTATGAGGGAGTGGAAAAAAATACTCCATAAATGGAAGGAGGCCGGTACTTTCGTACCGGCGCGTATGAAAAAGAAAAATATTATAGAAAGTTCATCACCTTCTATGGTTTATAATATACAGTAAAAATGTGAAGAAAGTGTGTCTAACATTTGAAATAAATGTGAAAAGAACAATTTATGCCACAAACATAGCAAAATATGACGAATATTTATCAGAATTTCTTCCAGGTTTCACGAAGGAAAAGGATCAGGATCGGAAATAGCTCCAGTCGGCCGGCCAGCATATCGAAAGAAAGGACCAGCTTGGACAGCGGAGAAAAGATCCCGAAGTTTCCTGTAGGACCGATCAGGGAAAGACCGGGACCCACATTGTTTAAAGTGGTGACTACGGCTGTGAAATTTGTTACAAGATCAAATTCATCAAAACTGATGATAAAGATAGATGTAGCCACGATCATCAGATAAACGATCATATAAATATTGGTGGCACGCATAACTTCGTGAGACACCGCTTTTCCGTCCATTTTGATCTTTTTTACTGCATTGGGATGCAGATAAAGATGCAGTTCCTTGCGGACGGATTTTGCAAGAAGCAGAAGACGGGAAATCTTGATTCCGCCGCCTGTACTGCCGGCACAGGCACCACAGAAGGTAAGCAGTACCAGGATCGTTCTGGATACCGCAGGCCACTGGTTAAAATCCGTAGTGGCATAACCGGTGGTAGTGATAATAGAACCAACCTGGAAAAATGCCTGTTGAAGTGCTTCCCACACATTGTCAAACAGATGTCGGACATTGAATGTGATCATCAGGGCAGAAGCGATGATCACAAAGAAGTAGCAGCGGACCTCTTCAGATTTCAATGCTTGAGAAAACTTCCTGGTGAGAAGAAGAAAATAGACATTGAAGTTTACGCCAAACAGGATCATAAAGATGGTGATGACGATCTGAATATATAAGCTGTAGCTTCCCATACTGTCGGATTTGATTCCGAACCCACCGGTTCCGGCAGTTCCAAATGCTGCACAGAGACTGTCGTAAAGAGGCATCCCCCCAAGAAGCAGGAGGATGATCAGTGCAACAGTGAGTGCAATGTAGATCTTGTACAGGATCTTGGCAGTTGACTGGACTTTTGGAAGAAGCTTTCCTACGGAAGGACCGGGGCTTTCTGCCTTCATAAGGTTCATATGATAGCCACCTGCAAGCGGAAGCAGTGTCAGGATAAATACCAGAACACCCATACCACCGATCCAGTGGGAAAAGCATCTCCAGATATTGATGCTGTAAGACATCTGTGATGGATCGGAGAGAATACTGGAACCGGTTGTAGTGAAACCGGAAACAATCTCAAAAAAAGCATCAATGGGATTCGGGATAGCCCCGCTGAGCACAAACGGCACAGCACCGACAATACTGAGGACGATCCAGCTTAAAGCAGTAGTCACAAGGCCTTCACGGGCGTAAAACGCTTTCTTGGACGGTTTGCGGCTGACCAGTGGAACACCGATGGCCAGACATGCCAGAATCGTGATCAGGAAGGCAATACCGGATTTTTCGCGGTAGATAAGGGCAGTGATGCCGGGAACCAGCATACAGACAGCCTCCACATTCATGATCCATCCCAGGATATAAATAATAATCGAATAATTCATTTGGCAGTACCTCTATTTTTCAAGTATATCTGTGATGTCGCGAAGCCCCTTGTGAGTGGTTACGATGATCACGGTATCTCCCACCTGGATCATATCCTGACCACGGGGAATGCGGATGCGGCCGTTGCGGTTCAGGCATCCCACCAGAAGATTCTTGCGGAGATTCAGCTCTGCAAGAGGGATATAAGTTACGGCAGATTCCTCACGGATCGCAAATTCCAGTGCTTCTGCATTGCCATCCAGAATATGATAAAGGGTTTCTACGTTGCTGCCGATGCTGTTCTGAGTGGCACGGACATACTGCAGGATATAATCAGCAGTGATATTTTTCGGGTAGATGACACTTCCGATATCCAGGGAGTCGATGACATCATCAAATTCCAGACGGTTGACCTTGGCAACCAGCTTGGCATCGGAGATGCTTTTGGCAAAGAGAGCAAGAAATACATTCTCCTCATCCAGATTTGTCAGAGTGACAAAGGATTCGGACTCGGAAAGTCCTTCTTCTAGCAGAAGAGAACGGTTCGTTCCGTCACCATTGATGATAGTCGCATCTGGAAGCAGTTCGCTTAAGTGCTCACAGCGGTTTTTGTTCTGCTCGATGATCTTGACACTGATCTTCATATCCAGAAGTGCATGGGCAAGATAATAGGAAATGGTTCCGCCACCTACGATGATACAGTTTTTGACCTGATTGGTCTTGAGACCGATCTTACGGAAAAATGCCGCTGCATTAAGCGGAGAGGCCAGAATGGAAACCATATCTCCGTCGTGTATAATGTGATCACCACCAGGAATGGATACATTGTCACGGCTCTCGATCGCGCAGACCAGAATATCACTTCGGAAAGCATCTGAGATCTGGGAAACGCTCATTCCGTCCAGCTTGAATTCCGGGAGAACTTTAAACTTGAGAAGTTCTACACGACCACGTGCAAAGGTGTCAATCTTGATCGCAGATGGAAAACGGAGAAGCCGTGAAATTTCCTGGGCAGCGGCAAACTCCGGGTTAATGATCATGGTAACACCAAGACGTTCTTTGATGAATCCGATTTCTTTTTCATAAATGGGGTTACGGACGCGGGCGATAGTCTGGCAGTGGTTGGCCTTCTGCGCGATCAGACAGCAGAGAAGGTTCAGCTCGTCAGAAGCGGTAACTGCGATCAGGATATCTGCAGTATCAACACCTGCCTCCATTAAAGTATTGATGCTGGCACCATTACCGACGATTCCCATAGCGTCGATATTTTCGCAGAGATCATTGATCTTGTCGGCAATAACGTCGACAAGAGTGATATCAATATCCTCTGCCTGAAGCTGCTCTGCAAGATTTCTACCGACTTTTCCGCAGCCTACAATAATTACCTGCATAATTTCCTCCTTCAATAGCCGGTCAGGGCTACAAATCATAAGTAAAAGCGCCCATCCGTGTAAAGATAGGCAAGGATATTATAGCACTGTATATCTGATTTTTAAACAGTAATATTTTCCTGTATATATAGAAAAAAATGGCAGAAAGATAGATATATGTGAAGGAAAGTGAACATTCCTGTTTTCACAAGTTTAAAAAACCGTCATAAAATATAGCGTGATCATGAATGAAAGGATTTCGATTATGGACCGATTTCAGATGAATCGTTCGGGCTGCCGGCCATATCAGTATACCTGTGGGATGAATAGCGGGATGGCAGGCCGGACGGATCGATCATTTTCTGATATGGCAAAACAGGTTCCTGCAATGGCGTATGTGCCATATCAGGAATTTACGCCTACCTTTGAGCTGAAAAAAGCTCTTCAGGTCGGAACTATTTTCCCTGAGCTTTGCAAGCCGTTCTGCGGCAGGAGAGGAGGAAGTCGATGATGTACGGAAATTGTACTTCCAAAAAAGAACTGCTGCAGTTTATTGACCAGGTAAGCTTTGCTATTGACGATCTTCTCCTTTTTCTGGATACGCATCCAAAAGAAAAAAGAGCTCTTGAATATTACAGTGAGCTTTCAGCCAGAAGAAATGAGCTCCTGGAAAAATATGCAAAATTTTATGGACCGCTGACCATTGATACCGGAAACGACAGCGATCTTAAGTCATGGCAGTGGATGGAACAGCCGTTTCCATGGGAACAGGAAGGAGGGTGCAGATAAGGTATGTGGAATTATGAAAAAAGACTCCAGTATCCTGTAAATATCAAGACGCCCAACGCAAAGCTGGCACAGTTTATATCCAGCCAGTATGGCGGGCCGGACGGAGAAATAGGAGCTTCCATGCGGTATCTTTCCCAGCGTTTTACCGCACCGAACCGGATGGTCGCGGCAGTGCTCAATGATGTGGGAACAGAAGAACTGGCACATTTGGAAATCGTATCCACCATTGTCCATCAGCTGACAAAGGATCTTTCTATGGAAGAAATCGAGAACAGCGGACTTGGGCCGTATTATATTGACCACACGGTGGGAATCTGGCCGCAGGCTGCAGGCGGAGTGCCGTTTAATGCCTGCGAATTCCAGAGTAAGGGTGATCCGATCACGGATCTGTTTGAAGATCTAGCAGCAGAACAGAAGGCACGCTCCACCTACGATAATATCCTCCGGGTGGTGAAAAATATCCCGGAGGTTGCAGATCCCATCCGTTTCCTTCGGGCAAGAGAGGTGGTTCATTTCCAGCGTTTCGGTGAAGCATTGCGTTCTGTGCAGGAGCAGCTGGATGCCAAAAATTTCTATGCCTTTAACCCGAGCTTTGATGTTCCGTGCAAAGCCTCCTGTGAAGAGTAATGGATCAGAGAAAAAATCTGTCTGACAGGAATCATATCTGAAATAAAAAGAGCTGCACAGCCGGCAGGGATCCTGCGGCTGTGCAGCTTTGAATTTGTTTTTGGGAAAAAGATGTTTGTAACCTGCATTTATTGTTATGCGTCTTTTTTATCGTCTTTATGCAGATTCTTCTGTGCTGTGGAAAGCATAAGCTTGATCCTGTTTAGCTGATTTACTTCGCTGGCACCTGGATCGTAGTCGATGGCAACAATGTTGGCTTCCGGATGCTCACGGCGAACTTCTTTGATGACACCTTTTCCTACGATGTGGTTCGGCAGGCATCCAAAAGGCTGGATGCAGACGATGTTCGGGACACCGCCGTGGATGAGTTCCATCATCTCTCCGGTCAGGAACCATCCTTCACCGGTCTGATTTCCGGCAGAAACGATGGGCGCAGCCATTTTTGCAAGATCACGGATATCTGCGGCCGGTGTAAAGTGGCGGCTCTGCTCCAGGGCCTCATTTGCTGTTTTTCTCAGCCAGTCGATGGCTCTGAGACCAAGATTTGCGATGGTTGCCTTGGATTTCTTGAATCCAAGCTTTTCAACCTTGAAATTCTGGTTGTAGAAGCAGTAGCAGATAAAGTCGATAAGATCTGGAACAACCGGTTCTGCCCCTTCTGCCTCCAGAAGATCTGCCAGGTGGTTGTTGGCAGCAGGCAGGAACTTGACAAGGATCTCACCTACGATACCAACGCGAGGCTTTTTCTCATCGGAGATCGGGATCGTATCAAAATCATGGACCATCTCACGGCACATTTTTTTGAAGGTACCATGGCTGACGCTGCTGCCTGTTACGAAGGCAATGACGCGCTGCTCCCAGATCTTGTGCTTGCGGTTTACGATACCCTTTTCCAGCTCGTAAGGACGCATGCGATATACGCATTTCATCAGGATATCACCGAATACGGCACCGTAAACGATACGCCTGATCAGCGGCAGTGTCAGCTTAAAGCCAGGGTTGCTCTCCAGTCCGCTTAAGTTGAGGGAGATAACCGGAATCTGTTCCATGCCGGCTTTTTTCAGAGCACGGCGGATGAATGCGATATAGTTGGAGGCACGGCAGCCGCCGCCTGTCTGAGACATGATGACTGCAGTTTTGTTCAGGTCATATTTGCCGGAAAGAAGAGCATCCATGATCTGTCCCACAACCATCAGGGACGGATAGCAGGCATCGTTGTTTACATATTTAAGACCCACATCAACAGCATGTTTGTTGTCGTTGGGGAGGACTTCCAGGTTATAGCCGGATGCTTTAAAAGCAGCCTCAAAGATTCCGAAGTGGAATGGAGACATCTGCGGGCAGAGAATGGTGTACTCCTTACGCATCTGCTTGGTAAAGGATATCTTCTCAATGGAAGCCGGCTTGATGTTCCTTTTTTTATTCTGTGCCTGTTTTGCACGGATAGCAGCAATCAGGGAACGGATACGGATCCTTGCCGCACCCAGGTTGTTGACCTCATCGATCTTCAGGCAGGTGTAGATCTTGTCACTTCCATCCAGGATCTCATAAACCTCATCGGTGGTAACGGCATCAAGTCCGCATCCGAAGGAATTCAGCTGGATCAGATCCAGATCCTCTCTTGTTTTTACAAAATTTGCGGCAGAGTAGAGACGGGAGTGATACATCCACTGGTCGTTGACACGGATGGGACGCTCCAGATGTCCAAGGTGTGCAACGGAGTCTTCGGTAAATACGGCGATTCCGTAGCTGTTGATCATATCCGGGATACCGTGGTGGATTTCCGGGTCAATATGGTATGGACGGCCTGCAAGAACGATTCCGCGGCGGCCGGTTTCTTTCAGGTACTGCAGGGTTTCCTCACCCTTTTTCTGGATATCCGTATGTACGGCTGCAAGTTCTTCCCAGGCCTTGTGGGCAGCAGCTTTGACCTCGGCAGCAGGAATATCCTGGAATTCTTCCACAAGGCGGTTTGTCAGGATATCCTCGGAAGTAAATGCCAGGAACGGGTTGCGGAAGGTGATGGATGGATCACTGAGCTCGTCCACATTGTTCTTGATATTTTCCGCATAGGAAGTAACGATCGGGCAGTTATAATGGTTGACCGCATCCGGGAACTCGTTGCGCTCGTAAGGGATGCATGGGTAGAAGATAAACTTCACACCGTTACGGATCAGCCATGTGACATGTCCGTGAGCAAGCTTGGCCGGGTAGCATTCGGATTCACTTGGGATGGACTCAATACCCAGCTCGTAGATCTTACGTGTGGAAGTAGGAGAAAGCACCACCTGGTATTTCAGCTCTGTAAAGAAGGTATACCAGAACGGGTAATTCTCAAACATATTCAGAACACGTGGGATACCAACCTGTCCACGGGTAGCCTTATCTGCGGAAAGTGGTTCATAGGAAAAGAGCCTCTTATATTTGTAATCGAAAAGGTTTGGGATATGATCCTTGTTCTTTTCCTTTCCAAGTCCGCGCTCACAGCGGTTTCCGCTGATGTATTTACGGCCGCCGGAGAATTTGTTGATGGTCAGACGGCAGTTGTTGGTACATCCGCGGCAGTTTGCCATGGAGGTGGTGTACTGGAGGCTGTTGATCTGATCGATGGAAAGCATGGAGGTTTTTTCACCCTCCTGATAGCGCTCCCTTGCGATTAGAGCAGCACCGAAGGCACCCATGATCCCGGCGATATCCGGGCGGATGGCCTGGCAGTTGGCAATCTTCTCAAAGCTGCGGAGAACTGCGTCATTATAGAAGGTACCACCCTGTACAACGATGTGCTTGCCAAGCTCGGAAGCATCGGAAACCTTGATAACCTTGTAGAGGGCGTTTTTGATAACGGAGTAGGCAAGACCAGCGGAGATATCGGAAACCTCAGCGCCTTCCTTCTGGGCCTGCTTAACTTTGGAATTCATAAATACAGTACAGCGTGTTCCAAGATCAATGGGATGTTTTGCAAAAAGAGCTGCTTTTGCAAAGTCCTGTACTGTGTAGTTCAGAGATTTTGCAAAGGTTTCGATAAAGGAACCGCAGCCTGAGGAACATGCTTCGTTGAGCTGTACACTGTCAACAGTCTGGTTACGGATCTTGATACATTTCATATCCTGACCGCCGATATCCAGGATGCAGTCTACTTCAGGATCAAAGAAAGCAGCTGCGTAATAATGGGAAACGGTTTCGACTTCACCTTCGTCAAGAAGAAGTGCCGCTTTGATCAGGGCTTCGCCGTAACCGGTGGAGCAGGAAAAAGCAATTTCTGCATCTTCCGGAAGAAGGCTGTAAATCTCCTTGATGGAGTTGATGGTGGTTTTCAGCGGGTTTCCGTTGTTACTGCTGTAGAAGGAGTAAAGAAGAGTTCCGTCTTCGCTTACCAGCGCGGTTTTTGTTGTGGTAGAACCGGCGTCGATCCCCAGGAAGCATTTTCCCTTATAGGTGGAAAGATCTCCGGTTTTTACCCTGTAGGCACTCTGACGGTCATGGAAAGCCTGGTAGTCGTCCTCTGTGGCAAAAAGCGGCTCCATACGTTCTACCTCAAAATCCAGCTTGATGGTGGTCCGCATGCGTTCCTTCAGTTCAGTCAGGGAAACGGTAACATCCTGCTTTGCATTCAGGGCGGAGCCGATGGCTGCGAACAGATGAGAGTTGTCTGGTGCGATAATATGTTCATCATCCAGCTTCAGGGTTCGGATAAAAGCAGTCTTCAGCTCAGAAAGGAAGTGAAGAGGCCCGCCAAGGAAGGCAACGTGTCCGCGGATCGGTTTACCGCAGGCAAGACCAGAA
>OCHI01000703.1_pt1 | contig 31521 bp, 28 predicted proteins | sample 1538691 | NCBI WGS metagenome assembly OCHI01 (sample SAMN04571718, study PRJEB22368) | human gut metagenome | biome: human gut; material: stool | host: Homo sapiens | place: Luxembourg | collected 2012-09-21 | reverse complement strand
TGACAGCGAAAATTCCTTGAAAATATAAGGATTGGTGGAAAATCAATCGGCAAATCCCGATTTGTTGAGCCGAGTATACCATATTTCTCAACGAAAGAACATTCTTATATACGAGAACCTGACCGTTTTACTGCGTACAGAACCCCGATCTGCAAAAAGCCCCATGCGCGACACCTTGACGGTGCAAACATGGGACTTGAAGTTTCCTTGGCTTATTCGGGTACTCGTAACCGATCCTGGCAGGCGGCTGCCGTGTCATCTCTCGAAAGCTGTTTTACGAACGCCCGACTTAGGGAGAACCGCTTTTTTATTTTACCGCGCTGAGCAATTTATCCTCTTTCCGCTTTTTGAGCATGATTGGCACGTCCATCAGCGCGAACACCGCCACGAGCAGCACGGGGAAGCCGATCCAGTGGTAGCCGACATGGTCGCGGAACCACGCGAGCGGATTGCCGTCCGGCGCGTACATCAGAAACATGAAATTCGTATCGAGCAGCAGGTTGACGCAATAAATCGGCACCGCCATCGCCAGCAGCAGCAAGAAGCACTTGCCCATGTACCTGACGCTCGGTCGGATATCACCGCCCGAAAACAGCATGATGGGATAGGCCGCAAGCAGAATGTGCACGCTCGTCGAATGCCAGAACATGAAGTTCGCCGCCGGAAGCGACGTCCACGTCGGGAACAGCAGTGCCGCCGTCGCCGCGGGGATACAGATAAAATAGAGAAAATTGTCGAGCAGCCTGCTCGGCTTCCATGCGTACAGCGCGATAAGGAAAATGTTGATCGAGCACAGGTGCAGCGGCAGATAGTCCCAGTTGAAATTCCCGCCGATCTGCAAACCGATCTGTTTGAACGCCTCGTCCGCGAGCAGGAGAACGGCAAAGAGCCCCCGCAGCTGCGCCCGCTTCTTCTCATCCGCCGCCTTGTAGAGCTTGCAGCTCAGCGCGGCAAAGCCGATATACAGCGCAAGCGTCACTAAGTGCCGCGCGCCGAAGAGCGAAAAGCCAAAGCCCTCGCCGATCGTATCCACCGTATCCCAAAAGTGCTCCACTTGATCCAGCCTCCGCAAATTTGTTGTCCCTGCCAGCATATCATACGGCGGCGAAAATACACCTGAAAATTTCTTTAAGATTTCAGTATCCCATCCGCGCTCCCAGCATCTCGCCGCTGCTGCCGCCGCGGTACACGCCGTTTTCGATCACGCGCTCGCCGAGCACGAATACCTCGTCAAAGCCTGTCGCAGGCAGGTTGGGCCGCACGTAGGTACCGTGCTCGCGGACGTTTTCGGGCGAGAAGAGTAAAAGGTCCGCGTCCATGCCCGCCGCGATGACGCCCTTTTTCTCAAAGCCGAAGCGGTCCGCCGCATGCCCCGTCACCTTGTGCACGGCCTGCTCAAGCGTGAGTACACGCTCCTGCACGACGTATTTTTCAATGAGCCGCGCGAATGTGCCGTACACACGCGGGTGGACACGCCCGCCGCTGGGGTACGTCGCATCCGAAATGACGCCCGAGAACGGCGCGCGCAGGATATCTTTCACGTCTTCTTCGTCCGAGATGTAGTCGATCATCCCCGTATTGCACTGTTCCGCCGCCAGCAGGTCGAAGAGCGTATCGAACGGGTCTTTTTGAAGCGTCTGCGCGATCTCGGCGACGGATCTTCCCTCAAAGCGGCGGTATTCGTCCGTCCGGAGGCCGATGGCGATCACATTGTCAAAGCCGACGAGCAGCGTGATGTTCTCAAAGTCGCTGCCCGCCTCCATCCGCGCGCGCATTTCCTTTCGCGCAGCATCGTCGAGCAGGCGCTTGGTCAGCGCCTCCGTGCCGCCCTCCTGGAATTCCGGCGGCAGCACGTGGATAAGCTGTGTCGAGCCCGCAGTGTAGGGGTACACGTCGCACATGACGTCAAGCCCGTCCTCCCGTGCCTTTTCAATGAGCGAGAGCATCTGCGGCACGGCCTTTCGCGCGTTGCGAGAACCGATGGCCTTGAGATGGCTGACCTCCAGCGGCGTTTGCAGCGCGCGGGCGACCTCGAGCATTTCGCGCAGCGCATCGACCACGCCGTCGCCCTCCTGCCTCATGTGGACACAGATGGGCACGCCGCTCCGGTGCAGCGGCGCGAGCGCGCGGATGAGCCCGTCGGTCGAGTAAAAGATCTCCGGCGCGTAGCCAAGGCCGAGCGACACGCCGCACGCGCCGTCGGCCAGCGCCGCTTCCATATGATAGTGCAGATCGCGCAGCTCGAGCGGTGACAAATCTCCCGTCGTGAAGCCCGCGGCAAGCGTGCGCAGCGTGCCCATGCCGATGAGTTCCGCGCACGAGAGCGGCAGCCCCCGCCCCTGCGCCGCCTTGAAATAGCTGTCAATGGACGCAAAGCGCAGCTCCGGTGGGATGTTCCCCGTGATGGGCGCGAGGTATTTCGCGCACTCGTCCGCGTGCGCGCCCGAGAGCGGCGCGAGCGACATGCCGCAGTTGCCGTTCACAAGCGTCGTGAGGCCCTGGCAGAGCTCCGCCTCGCCAAAGCCTTCGCGGAACAGCGCCGCGTCGGCGTGGCGGTGCATGTCGATAAAGCCCGGCGTCAGGACGCGGCCCGCGGCCTCGATAGTCTCGAACGCCTGCGCGTTTGACAAATTTCCAACCTCTTCGATCATGCCGTCCAAAATGCCGACGTCCGCCGTGAACGCCGCCTTTCCCGTGCCGTCGACGATCTTCGCGCCGCGGATCAACGTATCCAGCATGTATATCACCTCTTTTTTGCAGTCTACCACACCCCACGCCCGCTTGGCAAGGTCATTTCCCCTTGCAATCTGCCGTGCCGCAGGGTATACTGTGGAAAACGCAAAAAAGGAGCGCTTCCATGAATAAGAAAGACCGCATCCACGACTGGCGCAAGCTCAAGTGGCCGTTCACCGCCACGTTTTTATATTACTCTCTCCTCTCGCTCTACACCGGCACCGCCGAGCAGAGCGAGCAGGGCTTTCTCGTCATGTTCCTCACGGTTTTGATCGTGGACGCCGTGGCGTATTTTTCCTACTGCTATTTCCTCTGCAAAAAAGAGGAGAACATGCAGAAGCTCTGGTTCGTCTTCATTCTGGCCTATGTGCTCATCTCCACACAGCAGCTCTCCATCCTCTGGCAGATGATGACGGCGCATGTGATCGGCGCGTAAGCGTATTTTTCTTCTAAATATCGTCTATTTGAACGTCCTTTCCACCGGAAAAGGACGTTTTCTTATATTTTGTCTTCTGTGACATTTGCGTGCCACTGTCTGAAAATCTGATACGCGGCTCCTTTTGTCCATAGTTTTCGGCAGTTTCTTTTGTTAAGTTGGTGTTAACGAGGGGAGCGTCCCCTTCTCGCGCCGTGAACAAAAAAGTTTACACCCTGCCCATTGAAAGCGCGGCGCTTCTTTGCTATGCTTTTCCTGCAAGCCCGCATTTTTCCGTGCGGGACAAGAAATGCTAAGTACAAAGGAGCTGATGACAGTGCCGATCCGTCCGCTTGTCGATCGCACTTATCTTGAACAGGTGCTGCTCTCCCGTTTTTCCCACGGTGAGGTACAGCAGTGGGTCCAGAAATACTTCCAGCCCTACCGTGAGCTGATGAGCTATTACCGCTGCGCGATCATGGAGGTCGAAACGAAGTTCAACGTGCTCAACGAGGAGCTCTCGCTGCAATACGACCGCAACCCCATCGAGACGATCAAGACCCGCCTCAAGTCCCCCGAGAGCATCATGGAAAAGCTCAGCCGCCGCGGATATCCGCTCACGGTGGAAAGCATCGAAAAGAATTTGAACGACATCGCCGGTGTGCGCGTGATCTGCTCGCACCCTGCCGACATCTACAAACTCTCCGAGGCATTTTTGCGCCAGGACGACATCACACTCTTAGAGCGCAAGGACTACATCGCAAACCCTAAGCCCAACGGCTACCGCAGCCTCCACCTCATCGTCGAAACGCCCATCTTCCTTCACGACCAGAAGCGGCTCATGAAAGTCGAGGTGCAGTTCCGCACGATCTCGATGGATTGGTGGGCCAGCCTTGAGCATAAGATCCGCTACAAGAAAAATCTCCCCGAAATGGAATACGTGGAGCGCGAGCTCTATGAGTGCGCCGAGATCAGCGCACAGCTCGATGCGCGCATGGAAAAGCTCCAGAAAATCGCCGCACAGGCAACGGAGGGAAAGGATCGCGCCCTTTCCTCCTGAATTTTTAGGATGCCCGCACCGCGGGCAGGGAAAGGAATCGTGACACTATGAACGCAGCAGAAAAAATCGCCCACGCAGCAGAGCGCAAGGCCTTTGAGGCCATGCTCGACTCGCTCATCAGAAAAAGCCAGACGAAGGACGTCTGCACCGTCGCAAACGACTTTGTCAACATGGTCCAAAAGATCCACTCCAGCGTCTGGACGCCGGAGACCTTCGAGATGCTGCACCAAATCGCAAACGACCCCGACAGCAAATGGGCACACTACGCCGAGCGCCTGCTGCGCGAGTGCGACCCCTACCTTCTCAGGACCTTCCTGACGGCCGCTGCCTATGAGGGCGGCTTCCGCGGCTTCCAGCAGGCGCGGGCAAACTCCGAAAAGTATGACTGCAACATCCCGTGGATCGTCCTCATGGACCCGACGAGCGCCTGCAATATGCGCTGCGCGGGCTGCTGGGCGGCGGAGTACGGCCACAAGCAGAACCTCACCTTTGAGGAGATGGACCGCGTGCTGACCGAGGGCGCAGAGCTCGGCACCCACGCCTGCCTCTTCACTGGCGGCGAACCGCTCATGCGCAAGGCAGACATCTTCCGTCTGTGCGAAAAGCACCGCGACATCGCTTTCCACGCCTTCACGAACGGCACGCTCATCGACCAGGCCTTCTGCGACGAGCTCAAGCGCGTGGGCAACTTCATCGTCTCGGTCAGCATCGAGGGCTTTGAGGACGCCAACGACGGCCGCCGCGGCGCGGGTCATTTTGAAAAGGCGCTCGCCGCAATGGACCTCATGCACAAAAACCATATCCCGTTCGGCGTGTCCATCTGCTACACGAGCAAGAACTACAAGGTCGTCACGAGTGACGAGTTCCTCGACCTGCTCATCTCCAAGGGCTGCTTCTTCGCCTGGTACTTCCACTACATGCCCGTCGGCATGGGCGCGACGACCGACCTGCTGCTTAATCCCGAGCAGCGCGCCTATATGAAAGACCGCGTGCGCGAGATCCGCGGTCTCACCGGCGGCAAGGAGATTTTCGCCATCGACTTCCAGAATGACGGCGAGTTCACAGGCGGCTGCATCGCCGGCGGCAAGCTCTACTGCCACATCAACGCCGCGGGCGACGTCGAGCCCTGCGTGTTCATCCATTACTCGGGTGCGAACATCCGCGAAAAGAGCTTCCTCGAATGTCTCCAGCAGCCGCTTTTCATGGAGTATCGCAAGGGCCAGCCGTTCAACAGCAACCACCTGCGTCCCTGCCCGATGCTGGAAAATCCTGAATATCTGCCCCAGATGGTCGCGCGCAGCGGCGCGCATTCGACCGACCTGGAAGCGCCCGAGAGCGTGGAGCACCTGTGCAACAAGTGCGAGTCCTACGCCGCCTGCTGGCGCCCCGAGGCCGAAAAGCTCTGGGACGAGGAGCACCACGACTGATCGATCCCGCCCATATAGGAAAACAGCGCCAGCCCGCTTTCGCGGGTCGGCGCTGTTTTTATCAAATGGTCTCACAGAGTTTCGTGCCGCGCACGGCACGAAATAAATTTGAATCGGTTTTCTGCCGCGACATGCGCGTGGCAGAAAACACTTTGCGCGGAGTGGAAAACGGTGAAGCGCCGCCTGCGGCGGAAACAGCAAGCCGTTTTCGAGGAAGCGGCACGATTGGCGCGCCCGAAAGGGTGCGGGAATCGTAATGCCGCGACGGTGCAATGTCGCAGCCGCCCTGCGGGTGGCAAGGCGCAAAACGCAGCGAAACTTTTTCGAAGACGGGGCTTTGCCCCGTCTTCGATTGCTCTTACTTCAGCGCGGCGAGCAGCGCGTCGACGCGGTCAGTCTTCTCCCACGTTACGCCGAGGTCTTCGCGGCCCATGTGGCCATAAGCGGCGAGCTGGCGGTAGATGGGGCGGCGCAGATCGAGGTCGCGGATGATGGCGGTCGGGCGCAGGTCGAAGACCTTCTCGACGGCCTCTTCGAGCTTACCGTCATCGACCTTGCCGGTGCCGAACGTCTCAACGAGCACGCTCACGGGATGCGCAACGCCGATAGCGTAGGCGAGCTGGACCTGGCACTTGTCGGCAAGGCCCGCGGCCACAATGTTCTTAGCGACATAGCGCGCGGCGTAAGCGGCACTGCGGTCGACCTTCGTCGGGTCCTTGCCGGAGAATGCGCCGCCGCCGTGCGGGGCGCTGCCGCCGTAGGTGTCGACGATGATCTTGCGGCCGGTCAGGCCGCTGTCGCCCTGCGGGCCGCCGATGACGAAGCGGCCGGTCGGGTTGACATAAATCTTGGTGTTCTCGTCCATCAGCTCCGCGGGAACGGTCGGCTTGATGACAAGCTCGATCATGTCCTTGCGGATCTGCTCAAGCGTCGCCTCCGGCGCGTGCTGGGTGGAGAGGACGACCGTGTCGACGCGGACGGGCTTGCCGCTCTCGTCGTACTCGACCGTCACCTGCGTCTTGCCGTCGGGACGGAGATAGTCGACAAGGCCCTGCTTGCGCACGTCGGTCAGCTTCTTTGCCATCTTATGGGAAAGGGAGATTGCGAGCGGCATGAGCTCAGGGGTCTCGGTGCAGGCGTAGCCGAACATCATGCCCTGGTCGCCCGCGCCGTTGTCGAGCTCGCTCGCGCCGCTTTCCTTATTTTCAAAGGAGTTGTCGACGCCCATCGCGATATCGCCGCTCTGCTCGTCGATGTTCGTGATAACGCCGCAGGTGTCGCAGTCGAAGCCGTACTTCGCGCGGTCGTAGCCGATGTCGCGGATGACGTCGCGTGCGATCTTCGGGATGTCGACATAGCAGCTCGTGGTGATCTCGCCCATGATGTGAACAAGGCCGGTGGAGACGGTCGTCTCGCAGGCCACGCGGCCGTTGGGGTCTTTTTCAAGGATCGCGTCGAGCACCGCATCGGAGATCTGGTCGCAGATCTTGTCGGGATGCCCCTCGGTGACGGATTCGGAGGTGAATAAACGTTTTGCCATGGTTCTTTTTCTTCCTTTCTCATTGTTGGGAAAAACAAAAAATACTCTGTCGAACCGACAGAGTATCGCGCTTTCTGCTCTTCCTCATCTTTCGATTCGTTCGTCGGATTTGGCACCTTGCCTCTTCGGGCAGGTTGTCGTGGTGTCATAGGGCCGATCCCTCAACCACTCTCGATGAAGTATTCACTTGTGGCTTTCGCCGAATCGTATTCTACCATGTTTGTGCGTTTTGTCAATCAGTTTTTGAAGATTTTGTGCAAATACTTGACTTTGTCCGGATTTATGCTACAATATTGTTCATAAATTGAATGTCATCGGGGACTTGCGGCCGCAGCCGCAGCGGTCGAGAGATGTCGGATGCGTCCGGTCAAGCAGTGACCGGACTTTTTTTATATTTTTTGAAACAATCGGAGGCTCTTCCATGCAGATTTCCCTTTCCGATCATTTTACGTATCAAAAGCTGCTGCGCTTTGTCGCGCCCAGCATTTTGATGATGATCATCACCTCTATTTACAGCATTGTCGACGGCTTTTTCGTCTCGAACTTCGTCGGCAAAAATTCGTTTGCCGCGCTGAACCTCATCTTTCCCGTCATCATGGCGCTCGCCGCCGTCGGCTTTATGATCGGCACGGGCGGCAGCGCGCTCATCGCCAAAACGCTCGGCGAGGGCAAGCCCAGGAAAGCGAACGAGATCTTCTCCATGCTCGTCATCGTGCTTGCCGCCGGCGGCGCGATTTTAAGCGGCGTGTGCATCGTTTTCCTGCGCCCCATCTCGTTCGCCGTCGGCGCGACGGACCTGACGATCGATGACTGCGTGCTCTATGGGCGCGTACTGCTGGCTGCTCTCCCTTTTTTCATGCTGCAAAACAGCTTCCAGAGCTTTTTGGCGACGGCGGAAAAGCCGCACTTCGGCCTGCGCGTGACGGTGTTCGCGGGGCTGACGAACATGGTACTCGATTTTCTGCTCGTCTACGTGTTCCCGTTCGGGCTTCTCGGTGCGGCGCTCGCCACGGCGTTTTCGCAGATTGTCGGCGCGCTCATCCCGCTTGTCTACTTTCTCCGCCCGAACGATTCACCGCTGCGCCTCACGCGTCCGCGCTTTGACTTCCGCGCCCTCGGCAAGGCCTGCTACAACGGTTCGAGCGAGATGGTCAGCAACCTTTCGACCTCTCTCGTCGGCGTACTCTACAACGTGCAGCTCATGGCGATTGCCAAGGAAAACGGCGTGAATGCCTACGGTGTTCTGATGTACGTGAGCTTCATCTTCATGGCGTTTTTCTTCGGCTATTCCATCGCCGTCACACCCGTCGTCGGCTATCACTACGGCGCGCAGAACCACGCCGAGCTCAAGAGCCTCCTCAAAAAGAGCCTGACCGTCACGCTCATCACGAGCCTTGCGATGACGGCCTCGTCCATCCTGCTGGCAAACCCCATCGCACATCTTTTCGTCGGCTACGACGCGGAGCTGTGCGACATGACGGTCAACGCGCTGCGCATCTACGCGCTCTCATTCCTCGTCTGCGGTTTCAATATCTTCGGTTCGGCGTTTTTCACGGGGCTCAACAATGGCACAGCCAGCGCGCTCATTTCGTTCCTGCGCACGCTCGTCATTCAGGTCGCCGCGGTACTTCTTTTGCCAAAACATCTCGGCATCAACGGCATCTGGCTCGCCATCACCGTGGCCGAAGCGCTCACACTGATCGTCACAGAAACGCTTTTCCTCCTCGGACGGAAAAAATACCACTACGCATAAAGCAGATCATCCAAACAGCCGCGGCGGCTCGAACCACCGCGGCTGTGCTTGCGCTTTCTGACGGGCTGTGGTAAGATCATTTCAACAAGCAGAATTTAACAAAGGGGTACGAATATATGAGGAAATCAGCTAAATCTTCCATTATTGCTATTATCTTGGGATATCTTGGCTCTGGATTTGGAGCCGAAATAATGAATTGGCCTCAGCTCGGTCCAATTCTTGCAATTGTTGTAATGGGGTCTGCAATCATTACCTCTTTGGAAAAGGAGAAATAATTGCTTGACAGCTTTCAATTTGTCAAACTGTTGCTCACACGCTTTTTTCACCGACCGGTGCAATCACCGGTCGTTTTTTTGCATTTTCCTCTTGACATCTCATATTGTTATGATATTATTTTGATATCAAGTTTGGGGGTGCTTTTTATGGAAGAAAAGATCATCACCGGTCACAAAAACGGCATGCTCGTACTGCTGCTCGAGCTTGTTCTCTATATCGCCGCGGTCGTTTTTCTGATCGTCGGCATCAATGCGGGCTTTCTGCCCCTTGTCGTCCTTTGCGTCATCCTGCTGTTGCTCGGCTGGATCCCACTGTGCGGCCTGCGCGTTCTGAAGCCGCAGGAGGCGCTGGTGCTGACGCTGTTCGGCAAGTACATCGGCACGCTCAAGGGCGAGGGCTTCTACTGGGTCAATCCCTTCTGCTCGTCCTTTAACCCCGCCGCCAAGACGAAGCTCAACCAGTCCGGCGATGTGGACGGCGGCCACAAGGGCACGGACCTTCTCGCTGCCATGCAGGGCGCGTCCGCCGCGGTCGAGGTGGGCGGCAGCAAGAAGATCTCGCTCAAGATCATGACGCTCAACAACGCCCGCCAGAAGATCAACGACTGTCTCGGCAACCCCGTGGAGATCGGAATCGCTGTCATGTGGCGCGTGACCGACACAGCCAAGGCCGTATTCAACGTGGATAACTACAAGGAGTACCTGTCGCTCCAGTGCGACGCGGCGCTGCGCAACATCGTCCGCCTCTATCCCTACGATGTCGCCCCAAACGTCGACACCACGGGCGACGGTCAGGCCGACGAGGGGAGCCTGCGTGGCTCGAGCGAGGTCGTAGCCGCGCGCATCCGCGATGAAATTCAGGCCAAGGTCGCCGACGCGGGCCTTGAGATCATCGAAGCGCGCATCACCTACCTCGCCTATGCGCCCGAGATTGCGGCCGTCATGCTCCAGCGCTAGCAGGCCAGCGCCATCATCGACGCGCGCAAGATGATCGTTGACGGCGCGGTCGGCATGGTCGAGATGGCGCTTGAGCGTCTGGCAGAAAAGGGCACGGTCGAGCTCGACGAGGAGCGCAAGGCGGCCATGGTCTCGAACCTGCTCGTGGTGCTGTGCGGCAACCACGATGCCCAGCCCGTCGTCAACTCCGGAAGCCTGTATTAAGCGCGCCGCGCTACTTTTTGGGAGGCTGCCATGAACGACAACGCCAAAAAGCAGGTGCCCCTGCGCCTGTCCCCCAAGCTCTACGCCGCCATCGCCGCCTGGGCAGAGGACGATTTCCGCTCCGTCAACGGCCAAATCGAATATCTTTTGACCGAGTGCGTGCGCCAGCGGAAAAAGAACGGCAAATACGTCGGCGAGGAGATCGACGTTCCGCCCGAGCTCGATCTCAAGTGAACAAGTGTTAAGAATGTGGAAAGAATTCGTTTCTTTCCGCATTCTTGCTCTTCATTCCATTCAGGAATAGTCATTTGTTCAAACTTTATTGATGACTTTTCCCCGCTGCTGTGTAATAATGTTTATAAATGTTATTTGATCGAAACGAGGTATCCCGCATTGAAAAAACTCAACCAGGCGATCGACCGCTTTTGTATCCTGCACCCGAATTTTGGCATCCCCAACCTGATGCTCTATGTTGTCATCGGCAACGTGGTGCTGGGACTTTTGTCCAACTTCTCGAACGGCAACTTTCTGAGCTTCTTCTCCTACACGCTCTCGGGTCTTCTCCATGGGCAGGTCTGGCGGCTCGTCACCTTTGTCCTCATCCCTGAGAGCACGAGTCCGTTCTATCTTCTCATCACCTGCTATTTCTACTACTGGATCGGCTCGACGCTCGAGCGGCAGTGGGGCACAGCCAAGTTTACGACGTATTACCTGAGCGGCATGCTGCTCACCGTCCTCGGCGCGAGCATCGTCAGCCTGATCACGGGCTACAGCATCCCCGTCTACGGTGCAAATTATGTCAACTTTGCCATGTTCATGGCCTTCGCGCTCCTCTATCCCGATGCGCAGGTGCTGCTGTTTTTCGTCTTCCCCATCCGCATGAAGTGGCTCGCGTATATTGACGTATTCTACTTCTTCTTCGACATTGTGCGCTACATTGCCGCCGGCAGATGGTACTATTCCATCATGCCCATCGTGGCGCTTTTGAATTTCGTCATTTTCTTCTGGCCCGAGCTTACACGGTTTTGGGGACTCGAACGCCACCAGAGCAAGCAGGCCACGCACTTCCATAACACCGTGCGCGCCCAGCAGCGTCAGGAGCAGTATCAGCAGCAGACGCAGGGCTTCCGCCACAAATGCGCCGTGTGCGGCCGCACGGACGTGACAAATCCTGAACTGCAGTTCCGCTATTGCAGCAAGTGCGCAGGGTACCACTGCTTCTGCTCTGACCACATTTTCAATCACGTCCACTTTACGGACGAGCAGCCATAAGCAAAGAGAGGCAATCATTATGGCATATACGAAAGAACAGGCGTGGGAGCTGCTCACGCAGTACAACAAGGGTGAATTCCACTTAAAGCACGCCAACACCGTCGCCGACGTGATGCGCTGGTACGCGGAAAAGCTCGGCTACGGCGACGAGGCGGACTTCTGGGAGATCGTCGGCCTTCTCCACGACCTTGATTTTGAGATGTATCCCGACGAGCACTGCATCAAGTCGCAGGAGATCATGCGTGAAAACGGTCTCGACGAGCGCCTGATCCGCGCCACCGCCAGCCACGGCTATGGCCTGCACTTTGACGGCCTTCCCGAGCCGCAGCACGAGATGGAAAAGATCCTCTTTGCCACCGACGAGCTCACAGGCCTGATCGGCGCGGTCGCGCTCATGCGCCCGAGCAAGAGCGTCAGCGATCTTGAGGTCAAGTCCGTCAAGAAAAAGTACAAGGACAAGAAGTTTGCCGCCGGCTGCTCGCGCGAGGTCATCGAGCGCGGCGCGGAAATGCTCGGCTGGGATCTTGACACGCTCATTGAGCAGACGATCCTCGCCATGCGTGCAAGCATTCATGTCGAATAATTTCCCTGCATAACATTTTACCGGTCATCTATTACCTGCGGAAAGGAAGGTGTTTTTATGAGCGATTTTACCCCTACGCCCACGCCGAGTTACAGCGGAAAGCTCCGCAACCATATGCTGATGGTACCCGAGTGCATCAACGAGTGCAGCGGCATCCGCATCTTCGGCAGAACGATCAAGTCCTTTGTCTTTTCCACTGACGTTGCCACCATCGCAAGCGTCAATGCCGATGCGGTGATTGCCGTTTATCCCTTTACCCCGCAGCCGCGCATCGTGCGCGCCGTCATCAGCGTGGCGGATATGCCCGTGTTCTGCGGCGTCGGCGGCGGCTTCACGTCTGGCGCGCGCTCTGTCGCCCAGGCGATGGAGGCTGAGCACTGCGGCGCTTACGGCGTTGTGCTCAACGCGCCCGTTTCGGCGGATATCCTGCGCGACATCAAGTCGCACATCGACATTCCGGTCGTGGCGACTATCGTCTCCGCCACGCAGGACACCGAGGCTCGTATCGCCGCAGGCGTCGACATTTTGAACGTCTCTGCCGCGTCGGAAACGCCGCAGCTCGTCGCCGCGCTCCGCGCCCGTCATCCCGAGATCCCCATCATCGCCACCGGCGGCCCGAAGGATGAGACTATTCGCAAGACCATCGCGGCAGGCGCGAACGCCATCACCTACACCCCGCCCGACAACGGTGTGCTGCTGGCTGAGATCATGCACGCACACCGCGAGCGCTACCGGTAAGCTACATATAAAAAATGCTGGCTCATAAGAGCCAGCATTTTTCTTTTATCTTCACGCTTCCTTGTTCGACACAAACTGGTAGCTGCCTTTGCTGCCCTTCAGCGTGACGATCCCCTTTTCACCGCTCTCCTGCTCATAGGTGAGCGTGATAGTCCCGTCCTCGTTCTGCTCGAGCGAGGTGACCGTGCAGCGCTGGAAATTCGTATCGCCGTGGAGCAGATAATAGGCGTCGTACTCCTCGAGATAGATGAACTGGTCGAGATTCTTTTTGTTCGTCTCGTCCAGTGCCACGCCCAAATACTCCTGCAAAAAGGCGTCCATTTCCGTTCTCTGCGTTTTGATGGGATAATGCTCAAACGCCACCGGGCCGATTGCTGTCTGTTCTGCCTCAGTGACCTCTTCCTGTATTCCTGTCGGGCCATTATAGAAGAGCTCATAGAGGTCGATGTCCGCGGCGGTGTCGTAATAGCTGCTGAGCAGCATATTCGTCATGCACACGCCACTGCCCACATTGAAAAATTCCGTGTTGAACCATTCGATGTCCACCGCAGACGTCTCATCATCCGGCGGCGGTACGTCGTCCGCGGGCTTTGTGCCGCAAGCGGTCAGTGCGCAGCACAGGGTAAAAAGCAGCAGAAAGATTTTTACTCTCTTCATTTCTCTCATCCTCCGTAAAAGTGGTCCTATTATGATCGCTTCTGCGGCGCAGCCGCACTTTTTACGCCATGGGACTCTCCTCCCTCTCTCCTATTCTCTCAGTACGGGCACGGGAATGCGGAGAACACTGCGTGGCCGTCGACGAGGGTAAAGGGATATTCATAGGCTTCCGTTTTGCCGGTATCCGCCCACGCCTGCGCGATGTCGTCCCACGCAAGCAGCGTGACCGTCTGCGTCAGCACGCCGCTGTCGCCGTCGAGCGCAGCCGTGCACGTGTATCCGCCCAGGCTCTCGTTGCCGCCGCGGCCTGCGGACATGACATAGAGTCTGCCGTCAATATCACGGTAACGCTGCTCAGTGCTGCCCAGCCATTCGTCGGCAAGCTCCGGTGTGACATACCGCAGCAGCAGCGCACGGAGGCCCTCCAGCGTTTCCACGCCCTTGATGTCTGCCAGATCATAAAGATTGCCGTCGACCTCGGCTGTCACATTGTAATCCATCGGCGGATCGTCCATATAAAACCACGACCACAGCGTCGCCGCCGCCTTGAAATCCGCTGTCACGGTCTGCTCCTGCGACACGCTCAGGATCGTCTTCGCATGCTCGCTGAGCGCGTTGTAGAATTCGCTGTACGGCACTGCGAACACCTGCGGCCCCGCCGCATACGGCGCGATGACGTACTGGTCGAATGTGACCGTCAGGCCGTTTTCCGTAAAGTTCAGCGTCGCGAGCGTGGGGAAATCCTGCAAATAAGAGTCATAATCGTCAAAATATCCTTCGCTGAGGCCCTTTTGCGCGATCTGCTCGTAGATATTCCAATAAATGCTCTCCTGCAGCGAGTTTCCCTGCAAATCGCCCTCCTCCGAGGCCAGCGCGTCCAGCGTCAGGAATTCGCCCGTCGTCAGATCAAAGCTCCACGCGCGGGTGGCGGAATTCGGATGCACGCCGCCGTAGTAGGTGTAGTTCTCCGCCGCGATGCTCAGGAGTTTCCCCTCGGTCATGTAGGTCTGCGTCAGGCTCAGCTCGTTCGTCCAGTAGCTTCCGTTCAAAAAGACCGATGTGCCGTTTTCCGCGTAGAGCTCCTTGGCCTCCGCGGCCATCTGCGCCGCCTCGGACTCAAGACCCGCGAGCACGTTGTTCATCTCCGTGTTGAAGGCGTTCTGCGCCGTGAACTGCGCGGGGTTGCCCGTGCCGCCGTTCGCCGTCACGTTCTCCGCCAGCGTGTAGAGCTCGCCGTCCTCCGTGCGCAGCTCGAGCACCGGCAGTTCGTAGCGCTCCGCCAGAAGCACCGTGCCGTCGTCGGCCTTGTACTCGTTTTCGTAAACTTGCGTCGCGACTTCAAAGTGCAGCGCGCTCGCCTGCGGCGGCGCGTTGTCCTCCGGCCCGCCGGGCGCTCCTGCGCCGCAGGCGGTCAAATTCAGCGCCAGCACGCAGCAAAGCAGCAGCGTCATCCATTTTTTCATTCTGTTCTCCTTTCGAGGTCTCGGTTCCTTGCTCAAACGATCACAGGCCCCTCCGTCCACGCGCTGCTGCCTCTGGCCGCGCGCAGCTCGGGATAGGCGAGCACGTATTGATCCGCCGCGCGCGCCGTCAGAGCGAAGAGGTTCTGCGCCTCCTCGCTCAACGCGCGCACATCGGCGCTCTTGGTCAGCACCGGTGCGCTTCCCGTTTTTTTGATCGTTTTGAGCAGCTTTCGTCCCCGCTCATTGCACGCCAGCACGCGCAGATAGGGGACCTCCGGCGGCACATCCGCCGCCGTCACGTCCAGATACGCCGCAAGCAGCATCCGCCGCAGCCGCGCATAGGCATAGCGCTTCGTCTTCACCGCGGAGAGCAGCTCGTCGACGGACGCTGCCGTCCGCGCTGCGTCATAAAACCGGCGATAAAGGCCTTCATTCCCGCTGTCATAGCGGGCGAAGTCCTCCTCGCACATCGCGCGTAGCCGGGAAAGCACCGCTCGCTCCGCATTCTGCATCGTCACCGGCGCGCGGCCCGCTGCGCATTCGCGCGCATAGATGGCGGCGCTCTCCGCCATCAGATACGCGGAGGCGTCCTCTCCGTTCGTGAGCAGCTCGCGGATGTGGCTCGCCGAGGCGAAGCCCTTCGCCGCACCCCCGTTGTGCCCGACGACCTTTCGCAATATTGCCAGCGGCGCGATGGTACTGCCGCTTTGCAGCAGCGCCTTGCAGTATTCTACGCCGAGGATATCGTTCGGCTCCCGGAGCACCGCGGCATCCTCGCCGATGAGCGCCCTCGCGGCGCTCTCCCTCGCCGCGGCAAAGGACAGGCCCTTGGCAAGCTCCTCTCGCAGCGCGTCGGGAAAATCCGCCCGCAGCAGTGCCTTTGCCGCGCGCTGCAATTTCGCCGCGTTACCGCATTCGCTGCCAAAGGCCAGCGTGTCGACCACGCCCGTCGCCGCCAAAATGCTCACGCCGCCGCGGGCAAAGCCCTCCGCCGACGAAATGGCCCACGGCAGCGGCAGCTCAAGGACTAAATCTGCCCCGCCGCGCACGGCAGCCTCGGCGCGCGCATGCGCGCGTTCAATGGCAAAATCGCCCCGCTGGACAAAATCGCCGCTCATCGCGCACACGACGGCGCACTCTTCCTCGCCTGCCAGACGGCGCAATTCATCAATTTGCCACTTGTGGCCGCGGTGGAAGGGATTATATTCGCATATTATACCAAATACCCTCATGGAAGTCCTCTCAAAGCGGTTACAAAAGAGTTACGTTTTGTTAAATTTACTTGTCTTTGCGAAAAAAGTTGTTATAATATATTCTGTATTGAATTATACATCCGATCAATTTGATTCTTATTTTATCGGAAATTCGGGCGCAATGCAAGCGCCCTCGGAAAAAGGAGTATACTTATGAATGTTCTGGTCATCAACGCAGGTTCTTCTTCCCTGAAGTATCAGCTGCTCAACCCCACCACGGGCGAGCTGCTGGCGAAGGGTCTGTGCGAGCGCATCGGTATCGACGGTCTGTTCACCTACAAGCCCCAGCTTCCCGGCAAGGAAGCCATCAAGGCCGCTTCCGTCTCCATGCCCACCCACAGCGAGGCCATCCAGGCCGTGCTGAACGCGCTCGTCGACGAGAAGAACGGCGTCATCGGCTCCATGAAGGAGATCGACGCTGTCGGCCACCGCGTCGTCCACGGCGGCGAAAAGTTTGCCAAGTCCGTCGTCATCACCGACGAGGTCATGCAGGCAATCGAGGAGTGCACTCCCCTCGCCCCGCTCCACAACCCCGCCAACATCATCGGCATCAAGGCCTGCCAGGAGCTCATGCCCGGCGTGCCCATGGTCGCCGTGTTCGACACTGCCTTCCACCAGACCATGCCTCCCGTGGCTTACACCTATGCTCTTCCCTATGAGTACTATGAGAAGGACAAGGTCCGCCGCTACGGCTTCCACGGCACCTCTCACAAATATGTTTCCCAGCGCGCGGCCGATATGCTCGGCAAGCCCATCGAGCAGCTCAAGCTGATCTCCTGCCACCTCGGCAACGGCTCCTCCGTCACCGCGATCGACGGCGGCAAGAGCGTCGACACCTCCATGGGCTTCACCCCGCTCGCCGGTCTTCCCATGGGTACCCGCTCCGGCGACATTGACGCCGGTATCCTCGAGTACCTGATGAACAAGTACGGCATGGACATCAAGGAGATGGTCAATGTCCTCAACAAGAAGTCCGGCGTCATGGGCGTCAGCGGCGTCAGCTCCGACTTCCGCGATCTCGAAGAGGCCTTCGAGCAGGGCAATGAGCGCGCCGGCCTTGCCGTCGATATGTTCAACTACGGCGTGAAGAAGCTCATCGGTGCGTATGCCGCCGCGATGGGCGGCGTGGACGCCATCATCTTCACCGCAGGTGTCGGCGAGAACAGCGCTTCCCAGCGCATGGCCATCGCCTCCGGCCTCGAGTTCATGGGCGTCAAGATGGACGAGGACGCCAACAAGGTCCGCGGCGAAGAACGCGTCATCTCCGCGCCCGACTCCAAGGTCACCGTCCTCCTCATCCCCACGAACGAGGAGCTCATGATCGCCATGGATACCGAGGCGCTCGTCGGCTAAGTCATCGACAACCGATTATAAAAAATCCGCTTACGAAATTCGTAAGCGGATTTTTTTATTGCCGGTCTTCGAGCCACTGCATCGCGCCATAGGCGAGCAGTGCGCTCCCGCGCGGTAAAATGTTCTCGTTGAAGACGACGCTCTCGTTGTGCATGGGCTTTCCGTAGCGCGCGTCCTCCTGCGCCGTGCCCGCGCCGAGCAACAGATACGCGCACGGCAGCTCGTAGGTGTAGGACGCAAAGTCCTCCGAGCCCATCCCGCCCTCACGCAGGCGGTAGACGCGCTTCTCGCCGAACAGCATTTCGGCGCAGCGTGCCATCTGCTCGGTCAGCGCCTCGTCGTTTTTGAGCGGCGGCGCGCTCGCGAGCTCTTCGACGCTCGCACTGCCGCGGAAGGCCCTGGCTGTCGCGTCCGCGATCTCGCCGATGCGGCGCAGGATCAGCGCGGTCACGTCGCGGTCGAACGTGCGGATCGTGCCCTCGATCACGGCCTCCTGCGGGATGATATTCGGCGCGTGCCCCGCGCTGAATTTGCCCATTGTCACGATGGCGGGCGTCTTCGCGGGCAGCTCGCGCGCCGTGATCTCCTGAAGCGCAAGGTAGATGTGCGCGGCAATGTTGATTGGGTCGACGCCCGTCTCCGGCATTGCCCCGTGACAGCCGACACCCTTGACCGTGATGCGAAACAGCGTGCAACCCGCCATAAACGTTCCCTTGCCGCAGAGCACCAGGCCCGACGGCGTCCCGGAGTTCACGTGCAGCGCCATCGCCGCCTGCGGCTCCGGTGCCTCCAGCACACCGGCCTTAAGCATCGCTTTCGCGCCCGTGAAGCCTTCCTCGTCGGGCTGGAAGACGAGCTTCACCGTGCCCTTGAGTTCGCTTTGATGCGCCTTGAGCAGCTTTGCCGCACCCAGCAGCATGGCTGCGTGCATATCGTGTCCGCAGGCGTGCATGCTGCCGTTTTCCGAACGGAACGGCAGGTCGGTCTTCTCCCGCACCTTGAGCGCGTCCATGTCGGCGCGCAGCAGGATACAGCGCCCCATGTCTTCGCCCGTGAGCTCTGTGACCACGCCGCCGCCCAGCTCGCGCGGCTCATAGCCGAGCAATCGCAGCTTTTCTTCGACAAATTGAACCGTCTGCGGCAGGTGCGCGCCGACCTCCGGCGCGCGGTGGATCGCTCTCCGGTTCTCGACGATCTCGTCTTTCATTTCGATGGCTTCCGCCAGTAACGTCTTTCCGTTCATGCAAACTTCCTTTCTCATTTCTGCGCGGCGGTTTTTTTCGCCGCGCGCTGCTGCGCTGTCCGCCGCACGAGCTCGCACAGCGGCAGGATGTATAAAAAGCACGCAAATGCCATGCCTGTCATCGGTGCGCCGACGGTCGAGAGCGGCGTCGCCCCCGCGATCGACCACGGGATCAGCGGCGCGACGACGACGGCGCTGTTTTCAAGGTTGATGGCAAATTCTTCTTTATCCTTCTGCGACGGCGCGCAGAGCTGGTGTGTCAGGATGATCGTCAGCGTCTGGTTGCAGGCGAGAAGGCTCGCCAAAACCGCCGTCAGCAGCATCGAGGCATAGGGCGACGTTTTGTCGCGCAGCGCCGTCACACGCCCGCACAGCCCGTCGAGCAGCCCCGTCTTGCGAAAAATGCCGGAATACGCCGACGAGATCATCACGATCAGCGCCACGCGCACCATTGAAATGATGCCGCCGCCGTTGAGCATCGCGCCGACCTCGGCGTCCGACGCCGTGTAGCCTAAGATTGCGGTCTTGAGGATCGTCACCGCGTCCAGATGCCGCAGGAAAATGCACAGCACGACCGCCGCCAGAATGCTGACCGACATCGCCTTTTTCACGTTCACGCGTAGGACCGACAGGATCAAAATGAGCACCGCCGGCAGGCACATGACCCAGTGAAGCGTCATCTCGCGCCCGTAGAGCGACCACAGCTCGCCCACCGCGCCGCTGCCGCTTTTCACCATGCCGAGCGCCGCATAGACGCCGCAGCTCAGAAGAAACGGCATGAGCGCCGTCTTGAGCATGCGCTTGATGTTGTCGTAAATGTTCGTCTCCGTCAGCTCGCTCACGAGCAGCGCGCTCGTCGAGACCGGCGAGCAGCGGTCGCCGAAGTATACGCCCGAAAGCATCGCGCCGCCGAGCAGCACGGGGTCCATGCCCATCGAAATGCCGACGCTCACGCAGATGGTGCCCATCGTCGCCGCCGTGCCGAACGCCGTGCCTGTCAGCATCGAGACGCCGCAATTCAGCAAAAACGTCATCAGCAGCAGAATTTCCGGCCGAATGAGGTCGACGGCGCAGCAGATGATGAACGGCAGCGTGCCGCACGCGCGCCAGAACGCCGTCAGAATTCCGATCAGCGGAAAGACGAGCAGCACGCTTGCCGATGTCTTCACGCCCGAGCAGATCATCTTCCCGAGCTCTTTCCACGAAAAGCCCTGCTTTTTGCCGTACAGCGCGAAGATCACAAGTCCCGCCAGGAGCGCATAGAGGATATTCGTCCCCAGCACGATGCACACGAGCAGCGCAAGGCAAAATAAAACGATCGCAGCCATCCCAATCCTCCCTATCCTTTTTAACACAGTATCGCTATCTTAGCACGCACGGCGGAAAAAGGGAATCTTTTTCCTGCCGTCCGCACCCACTGCCCACAGTATAATTGCCGCCTTCGCGCTTGTAAAACTGTTAAAATTGATATATTCTACAAGAAACAACTGTAAAAGGAGCGTTCCCATGAATTTCCATTCTCTTGACTATTTTCTCGTGCTCGCGCGGGAGAAAAACTTCACCCGCGCCGCTGAAGCGCTGCACATCACGCAGCAGTCGCTCTCGTCCCACATTGCGGGACTTGAAAAGGAGCTTGGCTGCACGCTTCTTGTGCGCCGCACGCCGCTTGAGCTCACCTACGCAGGCCGGACGTTTCTGCGCTATGCCGAATCCATCGGCCAGACGCGCCAGGCCATGGAGCGCGAATTCTGCGACATCTCTGAAAATCAGAAGGGCGAGCTGCGCGTCGGCATCGCCTATACGCGCGGCCGCGCCATCATGCCGCACCTGATCCCCGTCTTTCAGCGCAGATACCCGAATGTCGAGATCACGCTGCTTGAGGGCTCGAACGACGCGATCCAAAAGGCGCTGCTCAGCGGCGGCATTGACCTCGCCATCGCCGGCTTTCCCCGCCCGCTCCCCGGCGCGGTGCTTGAGGATTACTATCTGGAGCACATCGTGCTGTGCCTGTCCGATGGGCTGCTCGCGCAGTGCGGCATCGACCTTGACACGCACCGCGGCGAGATCGCCTCGGGAAATTTGAGCGCCCTGCGCGGCTGCCCCTTTGTCCTCGGCTCCGCGGAAGACATCGGCGGGCGCATCGGGCGCGGACTTTTGCGCTCCTCGGGCGTCTCGCCCGTCAGCAAAGCGACGTCGGAAAACGTCGAAACGCTGCTCGCGCTCTGCGAGCAGGGCGTCGGCGCATGCTTCTGCCCGGAAAATCTGCTGCACACAGCGCTCTCGCCCGAGCAGCTCGCGCACCTGCACATTCTCCCGCTCTGCCCAGAAGCTTCCTATCCCATCTGCTTTGGGTACTTGAGCCGCTCGTATCCGTGGAGCGTGCTCTCGGAATTCATCCGCATCGCCCGTGAGCAGGCTGCATAAGCACCATAAAAACGCCGCCCGTACATTTATTGCACGGACGGCGCTCTTTCTACTTCTTCACCGCAGGCTGCTGCTGGGTGATGCAGTGGATATTGCCGCCGCCGAAGGCGACCTCCTTCGTCTGCACGCCCACGACCTCGCGGTCGGGGAACATTTTCTGCACCTGTTCGATGGCGACTGCGTCGTTTTCGTCGCCGTACTGCGGCAAGATGACCGCGCCGTTGACGATCAAAAAGTTCATATACGACGCGATGCTGACCTCGCCGTCCTCACGGGGGATGGTGCCCTCCACGGCGTCGATGGTATCCGCGCCCTCGAGTAAGCACGGCTTTTTTGTCAGGCAGAGCTTGTGGACCTTTAATTTGCGACCCTTGGCGTCCGTCGCCTCGCTCAGGAATCTGTAAGCCGCCTGCGCCTGCTCGTAGAACGGATGATCCTTGTCCTCCGTCCAGATGCACGCGACCTCGCCGGGTGCGACGAAGCACGCGACGTCGTCAATGTGCCCGTTCGTCTCGTCGGGGTCGATGCCGTCCTTGATCCACAGCACCTTCTCGCAGCCGAGGTATTCGCGCAGCATCTGCTCGATCTCTTCTTTCGACTTGTCGGGGTTGCGGCCCTCAGAGAGCAGGCACATTTCAGTCGTCAGCACTGTGCCCTCTCCGTCGACGTGGATGGAACCGCCCTCGAGCACGAAGCCCTCTGTGCGGTAGCTGTCCACATCCGCGATCTCGCAGATCTTGCGCGCGATCTGATCGTCCTTGTCCCAGGGGAAATACAGCCCGTCGACGAGCCCGCCCCAGGCGTTGAACTCCCAGTCCACCGCGCGAAGACCGCCCTTGTCGTTCACAAGGAACGTCGGCCCGCAGTCGCGCACCCACGCGTCGTCGCTCTCGAGCTCCACGACGCGGATATTTTCGGGGAGCTTGGCGCGCGCGTTCTGATACTGGCGCACGGATGCGCCGACCGTGACCTTTTCAAATTTTGCGATGGCCTTGGCAACATCCGCAAAGGCCTTCTGCGCGGGCTTGCCGCCGTTGCGCCAGTTGTCGTTTCGCTCGGGCCAGAGCATCCACACGCCCTGCTGGGGCTCAAATTCGGCGGGCATGCGATACCCGTCCTGCTTCGGCGTTGTGCCGATGATTCGTTTTGCCATAGCTTTGTCTCCTTATGATGAAACCGTACTTAGCTGCGCGCGTTTTTCCCGCGCAGCGCGATCAGCACCTCGCCGATCGCCACGCTGAGGATCGACCCGATCGTAATGGGCAGAAAGCTCGCAAGCGTCTCTGCGTCAAACGAGAGCGGGACCGCAGTGAAAATGATCGAAATGACGATGAGCACCATCGGCACGTAGGCGATCCATTTGAGCGCCGTGTCAGACCCCGGCACGCGGAACGGGCGCGGCGTCTTCGCATCCTCGCGCCGCAGCTTCAAAAACGCCGGAAACACGGGAAGATAGCTCAAAAGCAGCATCACGAGATTCAGCGCGAAAAAGCTCCAGAAGAGTGACGAGTCCGGCGACGCCATCTCGATGAGCACGCCCAAAACACACACGCACGAGGCGACGACGCCCGACGTGACCGCCGCGCCGACGGGCATGTCGTTCTTTGCCCAGCGCTTGGCGAACACCCGCGGCATGTCGTTGTGGTCCGCCGCCAGCGCCGCCGTCGAATTGACGCCCATCGACCACGAGATCATATTGCCGAACAGCGTCACGAGGAACAAAAGCGCCACCACGCCCACGAGCACGCCGCCGCTGCCGCCCAGAATGAGCGACACCGCGTCGATAAGCCCCGAATCCACGCTGATCTCACGCACATCCACTGCCGCGCCGATGCCGAACGCCGAGAAGAGGTAGATGGCCGCGATGACGATGCCGCCGGTCACGATGGACTGCGGGATCTGCTTTTTCGGGTCGCTCATGTTGTTTGCGTACGTGCACACGACCTCAAAGCCGAGGAAGTTGAAGATGATGACGGAGATATACGAGAGGCTGTTTAAGTCGAACGACGGCAGAAATGTCCGCGCCGACATGTCGTTGACAAAGCCGTAACGGCTGATATACCACACGCCGAGCCCGCCGACCAGCAGCGCCAGCACGATCTTGATGACAGCGCTCACGTTCAGGATAATGATGCTGTCGCACACGGGATAGCACGCGATGAGCGTGACGATCCAGATGAACAGCAGCTCGACCACGAGCGAGCCGAACGTCCCGAGGCTCCGCCCCGTGATGAACGTGATGAGCTCGGGACACATCACCGCAAGCGATGCCATCCACAGTGGAAAATTGATCCAGTAGTACCACGAGGCACGCGCCGCCCACTTGCCGTTCGGATACGCCGCGTGGATCCAGTCATAGAGCCCGCCGTCGCCCGCGTAGGCTGTGCCGAGCTCGGCGGCGATGAGGCCGTAGGGCAGCAGAAACGCCAATATCATAAAGATCCACCAGAAATACTGGCTGTTGCCGATCGACGCGACCGGCGCCGCCGCCTCGGCGACAAACACCACGCAGATGACCGACAAAATGACGTCTGCGAGCCGGAATTGATTTTTCTCCATGACTTATCTCAGCTCTTTTCCGCTTTCGAAACGCCGCAGTAGGCCTCGACGCAGCCGAGCTTGTCGCAGAGCACTTTGTCAAGCTCCTCTTTCGCCGCCGCGATCTGAAGACCGCTCGGCTCCTTGCGGCAGCGTGTAAAGTAGACAAGAAGGCCGCGCATGGCCGTCAGGCGGTTGCCCGCCTCCTCCCAGCAGAGGGAGGCGTCGCTGTCGGCGACCTCGTCGGTCACGTCCTCGCCGCGCGTCGCGGGCAGGCAGTGCATGAATTTGCAGCCAAGGTTCCCCAGCTGCATCAGCTCGCGGTTGACCTGATAGTCGTGGAAGACGCGCACGCGCTCTTCCTTCGGCATCTCGTTTTCGTAGAGGCCGTACCACACATCGGTATAGATGAAGTCCGCGCCGCGTACGCTCTCGCGGTCATCGGTGACAAGGTAGCTGCCGCCGGAGAGCGCGCAGTTCCTCTTCATGATCTCCTTGTGCTGCTCATTCAGCTGGTGGCCCTGGGGGCCGTACTGGACAAAGTGCATGCCGAGCTTCGTCGTGATAAAGCCGAGCGACGCGCACACCTGCGTCGCGTCGCCCACGAACACGACCTTGCAGTCCTCTAACTTTTTCCCCTGCGGAAGGTTCTCCACGATCGTGCAGAGGTCGCCGATCTCCTGCGTGGGGTGGTTGTAGTCCGACATGCCGTTGATGACGGGGATGGTGCAGCTTTTTGCGAGCTCTTCGATCGTCTTGTGCTCGATGACGCGCGCCATCACGACATCGACAAGCTTTGAGAGTACCTTGCCCGTGTCGCCGATGGTCTCATGCCCGCCGAGCTGGATCATACCGGGGCCTAAATACTGCGCGTGCCCGCCCATCTGGCTCATCGCGGTCTCAAACGAGACGCGCGTGCGCGTAGAGGACTGCTGGAAGATCATGCCGAGCGTCATGTTGCGCATCAGGGGCGGATAGTAGCCCGCCTTAATGGCCTTTTTGATGGCGAGCGACAAGTCGATGATGTCGAGCAGTTCCTGCTTTGTGAATTCATTGGTGTCGATAAAGTCTTTTTTCATACGATTCCTCCGACATTTCAAGTTGCTTTTTGCCGCGGAGGCAGACGCCGCGGCGAATGCTGCGCTTAGTGTCTGCACTTTTTTCCAGTTCATGCGAAAAAAACTGTGCAACATGACACAAATCACGCCGCATTCCGTCGCCGCTGTGTATTTTACATAGATTTTACAATTCTCCTCTGGCAGTTTTGACATTTGGCGCGTAAACTATTACTTGGTTATAAATAGAGTCTCAAAAAAGAAAAAAGGAAAGATAGAAAATATGGATATTTTCAATGTGCTCACGATGATCGGCGGGCTGTGCCTGTTCCTCTTCGGCATGAACCTGATGGGCCAGGCGCTCGAGCGCCGCGCGGGCGGCAAGCTCCGCTCCCTTCTCGACAAGATGACCGGCAGCGTGTTCGCCGGATTTTTAACGGGCCTTGGCATCACGGCCATCATCCAGAGCTCGTCCGCCACCACGGTCATGGTGGTCGGCTTTGTCAACTCGGGCCTGATGACGCTGCGTCAGGCCATCAACGTCATCATGGGCGCCAACGTCGGCACGACCGTCACGGCCTGGCTTTTGAGCCTTGGCGGCATCGACTCCGGCAACTTCTGGATCAAGCTCTTAAAGCCCTCATCCTTCACTCCCGTCCTTGCGCTCATCGGCATCATCTACTACATGTTCTGCAAGGACAACAAGAAAAAGGACACCGGCATGATCCTGCTCGGCTTTGCCACGCTCATGTTCGGCATGGAGACGATGAGCGGCGCGGTCGCGGGCCTCAAGGACGTCCCCGCGTTCACGAATCTCTTTGTTGCCTTTCAGAATCCCCTCCTCGGCGTGCTTGCCGGCGCGCTGCTCACGGCCATCATCCAGTCGAGCTCCGCGTCCGTCGGTATTTTGCAGGCGCTCGCCGTCACGGGCTCTGTGAGCTATGCTGCGGCCATTCCCATCATCATGGGCCAGAACATCGGCACGACCGTCACGGCCATGCTGTCGTCCATCGGCACGAACAAAAACGCCCGCCGCGCCGCGGTCGTTCACCTTCTCTTCAATGTCATCGGCGTTGTCGTGCTGCTGACGGTCTTCTGCATTGTGCGCGCGGCTTTTGCGCCCGCGCTGCTGGATGAATCCGCCACCATGGCGGGCATCGCCGTCACACACTCGGTCTTCAACGTCCTCTGCACCGCCATGCTCCTGCCCGCGGGCGGCCTTCTTGAAAAGCTCGCCTGCCGCATCGTCCCCGACGATCCCCAGACGCAGGGTGAAAAGACGACCGAGCTCGACGAGCGTCTTCTCCCCACCCCGTCCCTCGCCCTTCGCCAGAGCCGCGCCGTCGCCCGCGAAATGGCGGACTGCGCCGTGCGCGCGCTGAACAACGCTCTCACCGCCCTTGACCACAACACACCCGAGCTCGCCCAGAGCATCCGCGACGATGAGGAGCTTTGCGACCACTATGAAGATATCCTCGGCACCTACCTCGTCAAGCTCAGCACGCAGAAAATGGGCCGCGACGAGAGCGAGGAGGCGACCGAGTTACTCAAGACCATCGGCGACTTTGAGCGCATTTCTGACCACGCGGTCAACATTCTCTCCTCCGCTGAGGAGATGGAGCAAAAGGGCCTCACGTTCTCCGGCAGCGCCCTCAACGAGCTCGCCATTCTCACCTCCGCCATCCGCGAGATCCTTTCGCTCTCGCTCAAGTCCTTCTCCTCGCAGGACGTCGCGCTCGCCCAACAGGTCGAGCCGCTCGAGCAGGTCATCGACACGCTCAAAGAGCAGATGCGCACGCGCCACATCCTGCGCATGCAGCAGGGCCATTGCAGCATTGAGGCTGGCTTTGTCCTCTCCGATCTTCTGACCGACCTTGAGCGCACATCCGACCACTGCTCCAACATCGCCGGCTGCGTCATCGACGCCCGTGCGCATAACCTCAACCTGCACGAAACGCTGCGCCAGGCCAAGACTGCCGACGGCAGCTTCCAGCAGACGTACGAATCCTACGTGGAAAAGTACCAGCTTCCTGTTCCGTCGTCAAACGTGTAAAAAGCGGGGCGCTTGCGAGCGCCCCATTTTTGCTATTTTCTTGCTTGTAAAGCGCCCGTTTCCCTGCTATACTACGGTCATTAGGTTATTTCCGCGCAAACTGTCAATTTTGCGCGGTAGGAAAGGATGATACCATGGACCCGATTTATGAGATCGAATTGCAGGACTGCCCCTACTGCCGCGGCACCGGTACGGTGGAGGATGAGCAGGGCTGGTGCGTTTATGTCACCTGTGTCGACTGCGGCGCGCAGACCGCGCACGCAAGCTACGAGTCCCCCGAGGAACGTCTGGCCGCCGCGCAGCAGGTCGCGCACCTGTGGAACGTCGGCAAGGTTCTGAACCCCGGCGTCGGCGACTGATTCGACTGGAACTGCATAAAAAGGACGGAAGAAAAGCATCTTCCGTCCTTTTTGCGCTCAACCGCCGTTTGAGCGCGCGAAACTCCTCCTCCATTGCGCGTTTTCCTGCAATCGGCTATACTGAACTCATCAAGGACGTCCGCACTTTATAGAAACGGAGTTTTGCCTTTATGAACATCGACATCGGCAGCAAGATCAAAACGCTGCGCCTCTCCAAAAGCATGACGCAGGAGCAGCTTGCAAAAGCCCTCCACGTGAGCGCGCAGGCCGTGAGCAAGTGGGAAAACGGCAAGAGCTACCCCGATATCCATAGTCTGCTCCTGCCCAGCGCCCTCTTTGATGTTTCGCTCGACCAACTCATCAAAGGAGATTTGGAAACCATGAAACAGGAAGTCAACGCCGCCGACGTCAGGGCCATGAACCGCGACGGCATCATCTACGCCATTCTGCTCGCCGCCACGATCATTCTGCCCGTGCCTCTAATCAAGTGGTTCGGCCTGTACGGCCTCATTCCGGAGCTTTTGCTCTGGGGCAGCGCGATGTACTTTGCCCTCCGCCTCGAGCGCATCAAAAAAGCAAATAACGTCCAGTCCTACAAGGAGATCTTGGCCTTCAGCGAGGGCAGAAAGCTCGATGAGATCGAGCAGAAGGTCGAAGCGGGCAAGCGGCCCTATCAGAAGCTTCTGCTCGTCCTGCTCACCGCCGGGATCACACTGCTTGTCGGCATGGTGCTCAGCTGGCTGCTGCTGTAAGCAAACATCACAAAACCCGCCCCGACGCAAAAGCGTCAGGGCGGGTTTGCCATTTAGAAGCAAGCTTCACATATTAAAGCGTCTGCGCGCTTCCTCGCGCAGCGACGGGACGCGGCGCACGATGCGCAGCGGGATGATGAGCCCGATGCAGATGACAAGCACGACGAGCGACCAGCTCGGCTGCCACACCTCAAGAAAATACCGGTCAAGGCAGTATTCGACGCCCATCGCCATCAGGCCCACCGCGCCGATGCACATGGCGATGGAAGAAAGGCGTGAGCGCCTGCCGTCGCGCAGCAGAAAGCTCAGCAGGAATACGACGACGCACGCCCAGCCGAGCATCGGCAGCACGAGCCCGCGGAACCAGCGCCCCCCGTGCAGCGCAACGGAGATGATCCACACGTAAATGCCAATGGCGGCGACGTCCACCGTCAGTCGGAAGAAGATTGGGATGCCGCGCACGAGCATCGGCAGTGCGAACCAGATCCACAGCATCACTGCCGCGCCCGCGACGTAGAGCGCCCAAGGGTGCTCCGTCGGCAAAATGAGATTCAGCAGACCGCAGCAGAGCGACACGGACGCGAGCATCGCCGTTAGCAGTGCGGCGGCGGCTCTGCGCGATGCTCTCGGCACCTCGGCCGGCTTGGTCGGGAAATAGCGCGGCTCGGTCTCATCCGGCTTCCACGCCGGCGTGCCGCAGAGCGGGCAGCGCTCCGCGCCCTCGTCCAGCTCCACGCCGCATTTGACACAATATGACATCAAATTCCTTCTTTCGATCTGCTATTCATCGGTTGCTCTCTACGCGCACGGGGATTCCCGCGCGCACGAGGAAGCGGAAAAAGTCGCGCTCGGTGTCCGTCTCCGCCTGCGTGCCGGCAAAGGTGATCTCCATCGTGTCGCCATAGCTGATGGACGCGCAGTGGCAGCGCGGCACCGTCGCCTGTCCCAGAATGACCTCCGCCCCGCGGATATGCTCAGCCATTTCGGGCGGCACGGTGAACGCGCCTGGGTTCGTATATGTGCAGGAATAGGGCCTCACGCCGTGCAGGCGGTAATTGAGCGCCATGACGGGATTTTTGAAAATGACCGGAATGAGCCGCAGGAAAAAGTTTTCCGTAAAGCGAACGTTGCCCGTGAACGCCGCCTGCAATTCCTGCCGGTTGATGTGCAGCTTCATAAAATGCCGCACTTGCGAGACGATCTCGGGGAACGTGTAGTCGCCGAGCGCGGGGTCGATATACGGGCGGACGGTGGTAATGAAGTTTCGCAGCGTCTCGCTCGGGAACCAGCCGCGCAGATTGATGGGGATGGCCAGCGCCACGGGGCGCAGGCGGTAGGGCTTTTCGCGCTTCTGCTTTTCCAAAATGACGTAAATGAGCACAGCGGAGAGGTATTCGGTGATCGACGCGCCGTACTTTTTCGACTCCTCGCGCAGCTTCGAGAGCGGCACGAAGCCCATCGTCACATGGAACGTGTAAAACGGCTCGCTTGTGCCGGTATTCTGATACGCCGTCGGCTGGCGGTGGAGGCCCAGTGCGTGGTGTCCTGCGTAGCGGGCATAGGCGTCCTCCATCTCCTCCTCGCGCGGCGGCTCGTTCAAATCAAGCACACCGTTCCCTGCAGGGATATCAACGCCGGTCTGGCGCAGGTATTCGGCCAGCAGCGTGCGGAAGAAGATGATGGCTCCGCCGCCGTCGGAAAGCGCGTGGAAGACCTCGATCGAAATGCGGTTGCGGTAATAGTAAAAGCGCACGAGCCAGCCGTTGTCTTCTTTGAAGCGCACGGGCTGGCAGGGGTCGGACACGTCCTCTTTCAAAAACGGCCCCGGCGCGCTGTTGTGCTCCAAATAGTACCAGAACGCACCCTTACGGATGCGCACGGCAAAGGTCGGGAAGCGCGGCATGCAGCGGTCGATGGCGCGCTGGAGCGCCGCGGGGTCGACGTCTTTTTCCATCAGAGCGGAAAAGCGGTAGATGGCTGAATACTCCTCCTTTTGCAGCGCGGAGTAGAGCGTGCCCGCGGAGTCGAGCTTATACCATTTGCTGTTGGGCTTGGCCATCCGATGTTCCTTCTTTCCCTCTGCGCGGTCTTGAGAGGTTTATTATAGCACAAAGCGGGGCGCGCTACAAGAAAGATGCGCTTTTCCTTGGCATTTTCACGAAATTATGATATCATGCTCTCAAAGAATTTTGTTTTTCAGGAGGAGCTATGGAACCCAAACTCCGCATCATCCGCAAAAAGAAGAGCGAGGCCGAGAACGCGCATCTCGACCCGCTGATGCGTGCGCTCAAGGCGCTGCACAGCGCCGGTGCGCCAGAAAGCATGACCGCCGAAGAGCTTGAGCGTCAGCGCCGCAGTCAGGAGGTCCTCGGCAAGCTGACTGCGCCGATGACGGGCATGGATTACGAGGAATTTGCCCTCTCGGGCATGAGCGCGGCGTGGACGCGGCTCAAGGCCCCCCACGGCAGCCGCCATGCGATTTTATACTGCCACGGCGGCGGCTACACGAGCGGCAACCTCGGCTATTCGCGCGTACTGTCGTCCAAGCTCGCGCATGCGACGGGCTACGATGTGCTGAGCTTTGAATACCGCCTCGCGCCCGAGTTCCCCTATCCCGCCGCCGTCGAGGACGCGCTGCGCGCGTGGGACTATCTGATGCTCCAAGGCTACGGCGCGCGCGATATCATCCTCGCGGGCGACAGCGCGGGCGGCAACCTCGCCCTTGTGCTCTGCAACCGCCTCAAGACGGCGGGCCGCAAGCTCCCCGGCGCGCTCATCCTGATGTCCCCGTGGACCGACATGACGATGTCCGGCCAGTCCTATACAGAGCGTGCGGAGATCGACCCGATGCTCACGCCCGAGTACATCGAAGCCGTGCGCCTCGCCTACGCCGCAGGAAGAGACTACCGTTCGAGCGACCTGTCCCCACTTTTTGCCGACTTCACCGGCTTCCCGCCGACGCTCATCCAGGTCGGCGACCACGAGATCCTGTATTCGGATTCAGAACAACTCTATCAGGCGATGAAGCGCGCAAACGTTCCCTGCCGCCTGCAGGTCAGCGAGGGGATGTGGCATGTGTTTCAGATGTTTCCCATTAGAAAGGCTTCTGTTGCAATAGAAAATATCGCACGGTTCCTTTTGGAACAATAAGTTCCGGTTTTTTCCCACCTGGTGTGGGGGACGCGGATAAGGGAGGGGTATCTCTTTTTCGAAAAGAGATACCCCTCCCTTGCACCCTCCCAGAGAAAATTCACATTGCAGGCGAGCAGCTCGAAGAGCTGCAATGCTTGCCGACTGCACTTCCCATAGCGCGGCGTTGCCGCGTTGCAGTTGCTATACGATTTGCCTCTGCTCCTATCATCCGCTGTTGCGCAGCCGTTGGCGGCTCTGCTGCCTTACGGATGCGGCACACCC
>OCHI01000690.1_pt1 | contig 32164 bp, 22 predicted proteins | sample 1538691 | NCBI WGS metagenome assembly OCHI01 (sample SAMN04571718, study PRJEB22368) | human gut metagenome | biome: human gut; material: stool | host: Homo sapiens | place: Luxembourg | collected 2012-09-21 | reverse complement strand
AGCCATAATATTTGTGATGATTTGTTTGCATCTATATTGGCATATGCTTCTTTTAAAGTTCCTGCTGTTGCAGCACCTAAACTTTTGTAAGTTCCTGTACTTGCTCCATCTTCTTGTGGGAACTTACCATCTTTATTTAAGCATACTATCGTAGTTTCAAAATCGTTTGTTCCTGCATATACTCTATAAAAGTTTCTATTATCTATTCTATATGCAAAGCTTACTTTCGAGTTTGAATCGTTCAATAGGCTACTTTGATGTAACAAAGTTATTCCAAACTTTTGCTCTGTGTCTTTTGCTGTTTCTGTAATCTTAGCTAATACTTCTGATGATATAGGTAAAACCATTGCCATAATACAGATAACTGCAATTACTTTTTTTAAAATTCCAGTTCTCATATCTTTTCTCCTATCACTTTTAGGCGTAATCATCCTAATTATTCTATTATATAATTTTATTTTATCTTTTATAGATTTTTTGTCAATCCTCGATTTTATCCGCAACACCGCGTATCTCAGTGTTTTCAGGCATTTTATCTTTTATTACATTTATATTATATTTTTATTAATTTTTCTTGTCATATTAATGGTTTGAGCGCATATTTTTATGATAAAGGATTTTTCCAATTTTATAATTAAAAAAATTAGAAAGTAACTTGTATTTATAATAATTTGCCATCATTTTTGTTTCCAGCAAATCTACTGGTGGTAAGCAATTATAAAGCAAAAGAATTTGAGGTTATTGTGTAAAATGAAAATTTTTAAATCTTTGATTATTACTATTATAATTTTTTCCTGTCTTTCTTCATTTTCATATGCTGATGATATAACTGAAGAAATTTCTCCAATTCCAGTTAGTACTGATTTAACAGATTTGAATTTTGAGATTTTTTCTAGACGAGCAATTGTTTATGAAAGAAATTCAAAATGCATATTATTTGAAAAAAATATCGATGAGCAATGTGCTATGGCATCTACAACAAAAATTATGACCTGTACATTAATTTTAGAAAATTGTAATCTTCAAGATCAAGTTACAATTTCTCAAAAATCTGCATCTACCGGTGGTTCTAGACTTGGATTATCCATTAATGATACCATTTCTGTGCAAGATTTATTATATGGATTAATGCTTTGCTCGGGAAATGATGCAGCAGTCGCGCTTGCAGAACACTGTTCTGGCTCAGTTGAAAATTTTGCAAATTTAATGAATTCAAAAGCTCAAGAATTATCTCTTTCATCCACTCATTTTGTAACCCCACATGGACTTGATAACCCTGAGCATTATACAACTGTCAGAAATTTTGCAGTTCTAACTGACTACGCCTTAAACAATCCACTTTTTCTTCAAATTGTGGGGACAAAATATTATGATGTTACTATAAATGGTGTTCCAAAATCTATTCACAATACTAATGAGCTTCTTGGATATCTTCCAACTGTTTATGGAGTAAAAACAGGATATACCAGTCAAGCTGGTAGATGTCTTATTTCATCTGCAAAAAGCAATAATCTTGACATTATTGTAATTGTTCTTGGTGCTGATACTAAAAAAATTAGAACTACTGATTCTATAAAACTAATTAACTATACTTTTGAAAATTATGAAACAATCAATTTGGCTGACTTAATAAATCAAAAATACACTGAATACTTAACTGCTATCTTACCTTATCTTGACATTCCAAAACTTTCCGGAACTATATCTACTGAATTAGAGCAAAACTTTCCTACTTATTATCCAATAAAAAAAGAGCAACTAAATTCAGTTTCTCTTTCACTTTCTTATAGTCAATTAAAGGCACCAATATATCAGGGAGAGCAATTATGTTCTATAGATTTTTTTATTGAAAACAATAAAATTTTTAGTACTAATATTTACTCTTCTGCATATATTAATAAAAAACAGCCATTAGATTATTTAAAGTTTTTTATTTATCAGTATAAAAATTTTTATAAAGTTCATTAATTTTTGATGTTTGATATTGACTTTTGCTATTTTTTTTGTTATTATAGTTTTGCTTTGTTTTGCGGGAATAGCTCAGTTGATAGAGCGTCGCGTTGCCAACGCGAAGGTCGCGGGTTTGAGCCCCGTTTCCCGCTCCATTTTATTATATGGCGATATAGCCAAGTGGTAAGGCACGAGTCTGCAAAACTCTGATCCCCGGTTCGAATCCGGGTGTCGCCTCCAAAAAAAGAAAGTGAAAAGTTTTTACTTTTCACTTTCTTTTTCGTCTTCATCATCTTCAATTATCACCATATTCTTTAATGAATATTTTATACACTCATTAATGAATTCATTTACTGATGTTAAGTTGTAGTCTAGTACAGTTCTTTTAACTTTTTCTAGCAAATCTGCTTCTATTCTACAAGTAAATTGTTCATAATCTTTCTTTTTCTTTTGCTTTATAACAAAATCTGGCATTTTCGTCACCTCATTTTTATTTTAGCATACCCCTTAATTCTTTAATATATTCGTCTGTAACTTATTTGCCAGATTATAAATTTCTATAGATTGGCTAGTCTTCTTAGCACTTCATCTATATTATATAGTTCTTCTCCCGTTATCTCTGATGCTTGCACATTCAATTTATCAAGTTCTTCAAGTGATTTTGCAAATGCTATTGCCTTTGGAGTTATTGTTGTTGATTTCTTACTAGAAGATCCTTTTGATGCATTTTTAATATTTTTAACTAATCTTTCAACACTGCTTCCAGATGTTACTTGACTTGCATTTCCACTGCTTTGAGCTTGTTTTTCATTTTGGCTTGGATGAACATTAATATCTGTTCCATATGTACCTTTTCCGCCTTCTGAATTTCCAGCATTCATTCCTCCATTTTGTTGTGGTGCATTTGCACTACTATTTGGATTTGCTCTATCTATCGCTGATAATTCTTTAATTTGTTCTTTTAATGATTTACCTTTTCCTTTTGATGCTATATTATTACCAATGCTATCGTTATTTCTTGCTTTTTCTCTTTTTTCAACTGTTCTTCTTTGGTTATTTGCTAATTCCTTTTCAACTTTTGCAATGAACGTATTGCTCATTGTTACGTCTTCACCTTTTTTCTCTAATATTTCATTAATTTCTTTTGCAATACCTTCTATATCTCTAGGTGTTATTCTTTCACTTGATGGATCAAAACTAGGTACTTTAGTTTTGTAATTTTGAATTGCTTTATATATATCTATTTCTGATAATGGTTTTGCCAATATTCTTGCTTCTTTTAGCAATTGTTCTTTTTTCTTCTCTTCCATTTTCTTTGCAAATTCAGGACTAATTTTCTTCATTTGCTCAATCTTCTCTGCTGTTGTACCTGATAGTTCTTTAAATTTTTCTTCAAGTTCCTCTTCTTTTTCTTGAGCTAATGCTAAAACTTCTGCATACATCTCAGTTGTGTCTATATCGTCTGCTTCAGCAATTTCTTTAAGTGTCGTTTTTGCTGATGAATATTTTAAATTGCCTATATCTAATTTTTTTAATACCTGTTCTAATTTTGACTGACTAAGTTCTCTAAATCTTTTATTAAATTCTTCTTGTGTAATTTTTTCATAAACATCTGATCCTGGCATATATAGCATTCCTATATCTGTTGGATCATATGGTGCCCCTCCACCTGCTGGATTTATTCCTGAACCTAGTGTTGTTAAATGATAATTAATTCCTAGTGCTTTAAATCTTGATACTAGTTTTTGGTGTGATGCACTATTTCTTGATGCAATACCTTTCATTCTATAACTTCCAAAATATAATGGATTTTTGAATGCTCCTTTTATTTTTGCTTTTCTAATTAAATCTGCTGTCTTTTCTGTTGAGCTAAATGTCGAATCTAGTACTTTAATTCCTGTTTGTGGCTCTGCTACAAGCAATGGAATTGCTGCTATTCCCTTACCTACTATCTTAATTAGTTCTTTACCAACTCCAGCACCTTCTTTTATACCTTTTTGAACTTCTTTTCTTCTTTGTTCCTTTTCTTTTTTCTTTTTCTTCATTTCAGCTTCTTGTTCAGGTGTTCTTTGAATATTAGTTCCATATTTTTTAACTATTTCTTCTTCAATATAATCTATACCATTTGAAATTTGCGTAGCTGCAGCCATTGCTGGTCTTCCAATTACTTTTCCAATAATTTTTCCTTGACTCTTTACTGTTCCTTTAACTAATCTTGAATTTGCTACAGCTTTTATTTGTAGGGCAGTTGGTGCTATTTTATCAATAGTTAGCTTATCAATTCCACTTCCACCTTTTCCTGAACTAAATCCAAAAATCTTTCTTATTATTGGATCAACTTTTAACATAAAATTCATAAATATAAATGCTATGAATATTCCGACTACTGAATTTTCACTTAAGTCTAATGCCGTTTTCACAAAAATTGTATATATCAGTGCATGCATTGATTGTAGTATTACTGAATACATAAAATCTTTCATCCAGTTTCCATACATCTCTCCGCCCTTTCCGCTTTTTATTTATTTTTTGCACTGCATACGATACTGAAACAAATGGTGATATTATTGCTAGTATCATAATTGTTAAATATCTCTTGAAATATAGTAATAAAAATCTTATTGAGTAATATACTAAAACTGCATACATAACCAATCCAGCTGTACCTGTTGTTGCTTTGAGTGAATATGCTTTTGTACGTACACTCTCATATAAAGATAATTCTGTTCCATCTTCATATTTTGGAATAATCCAACTTATAAATGTTTCATTTACACTAATTATAAAATACATTATATAGTGTATTGTAAATACTAATATAAATCCAGCAATCCAGCTTACTAGCATTTGTTTGTAAACAGCTTTTTTCTCTGCTACAGTTGTTATTGCCATTTTTATTCCTAAATATAGTAATATTATCAACATAATTAGAATTGCCATAGTTCTAAAAACATAATACCAAATTGCTACATTTTCTTTTATTATATAAACGATACCATTTTCATCAACAACAGCACCACCTGCTGATTCAAAGTTGAAAAAGTTTGCATCTAAAATTGGAATCTTATTATATACAATATTTTCAACTGTAACATCTGCTTCTGATGAAGTTGTTAGCTGTACGTTTCCTCCTATGTCTGCTATTCTTTGCATTCCTTCACTTACATAATCATTTGCATCGTTTTCGTCTCCGCTAGCTTGTGGTTGCTCTTTTGTTTCATTGTCTGCTTTTGCTTTTTCTTCCGCTTCTTTATCAATATCATCTATGCTGTTTGGATCTTGTTGCCATTCATCATCTCTTTTATTTGTAACACCTGTTATAGCATTTACAAGTCCATCCATAAAAAATCTTTCAAAAATTGCTGTCCATCCTACAATTACTGCTCTTGTAGCATATGTTAGTATTCCAATTAAGTAATCTAAAATTTGTAATAAACTTTTCAAAATCCATTTTCCAAATGGAACTGATCCTTTATATCCTTCAATCTTTGCGACACCTGTGTATATAAATCCATTTTCATCATATATATTTAAGTTTTCATCTTCTATTTCATCTAGAGCAACTGAACCTGTTGGATTAACTTGTACTGTGTTTTTTAATCTAATTGCTGTTGTAAATGTATCTCCATATGAGTGTACATTACAGGCATGTGCACTTGTTGATCCAAAGTTAGCATGTTCTCCTGCTCCAGCCGTTGTTGCCATTTCAACGTGTCCAGCTCTAACTAATATATCTCCTGGCTTAGCTTCTGATACAGGTATCTTGTCCCAATACTGACTTGGTGGATTTAAATTATCATCTGATAAAGCACTATATCCTAAGTCATAAAGATTAACTCCTAAATACAATTCATACATATATTTTACACCTGATGTACAGCATACATATAAATCACCTTTTCCTAATTCTCCACCGGTCCATGTTACTTCTTGTTCTGCAAGATAATATGAAACACTTTGATATTTTTGAATAAACTCTTTTGTTTTTTCAACTAAGAATTCTCCACACTTATCGTCATATCCTCTTGCTAAACATGATGACATTGATGATAACGTCACAAATATTATTACATATATTATTAATATTCTTTTTAATACTAATTTTATCTGTTTCATTTATTTTCCCCTTATATATCAATCTTTGCCTTATTGTCATCATATTCTATGATATTTGTGTTTCTATCATAATTTGTAATCTTAAAATTATCATTTCCTGATAAAATCTTTTCTGTTTTTCTTGTTTCTGCATCATATATATATATTCCATTTTCTGAAACTCCATATATTAGATGTGAATCATCTGCCCATACGTATGAATTAATTACTAAAGTATCATCTAACTCATTATTTGGATATTTTTCATCTAATGAACGAATCTTTATTTTTTTGTAATATCCATTTTCCTCTGTTGAAAGTAAGCAAAATTTACTGCTATAATGAATATCGTTTGGATCTCCTTCATTTCCTTCAAACATCGTTTCCATTTTTCTTTGTTTCTCTTTTGCTATTATTAAACTTTCATTTAATTTATAATATAAGTCTGTATATTCATTTTTTTCTTTTTTTAATTGTCCTTTATAATTTTCATATATTTGAATTCCATTTTTTGTTTTAGAGGTAAAATTAATTTTAACTCCTTTTAAAGTATAATCAATTGTTACATAATTTTTGTCGTATGAATAATTGTCATAATCTGGCCAAATATCAGTAAGCTTATCTACAAAGTCATTTATATCTTTTTTCTTGTCATATTCTTTTACTAGATTTTCAAATTCTGTATAATCATAATCATAATTTGGATATATTGAAATTTCATTATTTGAAAATACTATGTAAAAATCTTTTGTCTTATATCCTAATCTCTCATTATCTTTATATGATGTTCCTAATGTAGCTTCTATATTTCCTAAGCTATCTCCAACTTTATAATCTTCAACCACTTTTCCTTTATATTTTTTATTAAATACTATATTGAAAACTTTTCCTTGTATTACTCTTATTTCGTATCCTTCATCAAAATATATTCTATATTTATTAAATGTACTTTCTTGTGTTCCTAATTGTGCATTGTTTATATTCCACTTTGCATTTATCAATTCTTGTAGTTCTTTTGAATTTATATCCATTTCTAAGGTTTCAACTTTTAATTCTTCATTTTTGGCTTTTTTTGATTCTTCATTTTTAAAATAATTTACATCACCATTAATTTTAACTTCTGAGATTCCATTTGATGTACATGTAACTTCAATTGTTATTTTTTTGCTTGCATCAATTATTCTAAAACTTTTGAAATTTGTTACCATTGCGATTTTTTCATAAAAATTGTTAAAATATAATTCCTGTGATTTATTATCTTCGTATAAATTATATTTAAAACTTACATATATATCGATGTCATATCCTTCTGTTTTTGAATCTTCCATTGATATAAATTCACTTTCTAAATATTCTACAACATCTTGAACCGTTTCAAGACTTTGGTTTAAATCTATATCTTCAGGATTTATTTTTTCTTTATTGCTTCTTTTGGTTGGCATAAGTATTAATGATAAAATAATTAAAAATACTATTATTCCTGCACAAAATATTATAATTTTCTCTTTTTTTGAAAGGACTTTTCTTTTTTTCTTTTTCATGACTTAATACTCCTTTTAGAAATTATTCTCCAGAATACACTAATCTAATTTTATTTTATCACATATTTTTAAATCTCCATAGTTTTTTTCACAAAAAAATACGAAATATTTGAGTATTTCGTATTTTTCGTCTATTATTCAATTGGTGAACCTCGAGTGAATGGTCCTTTTGTATTTTCTAATTCTTTATCTAAAATTTCTTGTTTTTGATTATCTTTTTCTATCTTGCTATTTTCAATTTCAAAAGAATATGTTATTGATGTTTCTTTTTGATTTATTTCATTTGATAATTTTGTGTTTATTATTATTTCTTCATTATTTGAATAAGTAATACCTAAATATGCTGATGTTATATTGTTTTCGTTTACAACTGTCGTTCTCAAAATTCTATATTTTTCAAATTTCAACTTATTCCCTTTTAATTGTTGTATTGTTTTAACAAACTCTTTAAATTCATTGCTATTTGAAAATCCCAATTCGATTTTAATAATATTTTTATTTCTATTATAATATTTTTCTATATCTTTTTCTGATAAGTTTTTACATTTTTTGTAATACTTTGGAATTAATTTTTCTGCTAAATTATTATATGTTTTTGCAATTATTTGAGTAGTTAGCTCTCCATTATAATTTCCTACAATTTCATTTAAATATGTTGGTAATTGAAGGCTTTCACTCATTTTATCTGAAACATTGATTTTTCTAATAGTTCTGTATGCCTTTTGCTTTGGATTAAAAAAATATATTGTAACAATAATGACTATAAAGATTAATATTATAAAAAATTTCTTCTTTGAAAATTTAAATTTTCTTTTTTTACTTTTTTTCTTATCCATATATTCCTCCTAAAAATGTTCTTTTTATGTCTGCCACATATATATCTTCAAGTACTTTAAAGTACATTTTTATTACGCCCAATGCTCCTGGGTTCTGTCCAGTACTGTATTTTCCTGGTTCTTCTTTTCTAATCCAATTTTCAACTTCTGTAAATGTTCCATCTAATATATCTCTTGCTAATACATATTGAGAATTCCATCTCGTTTCCAATGTACCACATGTTGATCCTATTGGTAATGCTTTTGTTAATAAGTTTCTAACAATTTCTATATCTGACATTGATGCGCTCATTACACTTTCCCATCCTAGATAAGGTCCCCAGTTTTTAAGTGATGCGTATGTACCTTGTGTAACTAAATCTTTGTCTAACAACCAATCAACATGAGCTTCCTTAACCCAGCCTGTAAAGTCAACATCGTAGAAATACTGCATTTGTAATTCTAAAAATCTATCTGTATCTTTTTTATTTATGCTGTCCCATGCTGCCTTTAAACTTCCAAAATCACTAACAAATTGTCCTGAAGAATAATTTCCAAAAGCTTTCAAACTTCCACATAGTGAAGGATCTTCTTCTGCAAGCCATTTACATAATGGAGCTACATTATTTGTACTTCCGTATACTGTCCACTGTGCAATACCAACTGCAATTTCACTTGGTCCTGAAACTGTTCCACATGCTCCTGGTCCATTATCAGAAGGTACTCCTGAATCGCCTATTGGTCCTGATTCATAAGGCAACCAATAGTAGAAATCCCACTCTATTTCATTACGTTTAGTTTTTGTTTTCTTAGGAATTTTCATATAATTTTCAATATCTTCAATTACAGCTTTATCTCTATCGATTAAAATTAAGCAAATATCTGAATTTAATGTTTTTCCAATTACGTCTCCTGTATGTATTTCTGTTCCTACTGAAAGATTTCCTCCTAATTCAAATCCATACATAACTAATACATAACCTTTTAATGCAGTGTCTGTTAATTTTATTCTAATTCCCTGTAAAGTTTGTTCTCTTCCTTCTACTGTGTCTTCAGCAGATTGAATATCTGAACTGCTTCCATATAGTCTTCTTGCTAGTTCTTCATCTGAGAAAATGTTATTATTATCATCAAAAATTTCTGTTATTCTTCCATTCCCCATTGCAGTAACATCTAAATCTTCTTTAAATCCTGTGTTTATAACTCCTTCACCAGTTACTCTATATGCGCACACAAAATCTGATCCAATATCTTTTTTTACTGGTTGTTTATCTCCATTATTTATTTGATCTTGTGATGTACATTCATATCTTTGCCCCTCTCCAGCACATATAAATACATTTTGTGCCTTCTTTCCTTCATCGTCAATTTTTCCTGTGAAAACAATATCTCCTGCTTGTACCGAATCTATTGAATCTATTCTTATCCATTCTTTGCTTTCACAATAATCTATAAATGTTCCATCTTTTCCAACGCATAAACCTTCTTCTGGTTGGTCTGTACATCCTGCTTTATATAATACCCATGATATATATCTATCTGCAGAAATTAATTTTTTACCATCTTCTGTTGTTGTTCCATCTTGTTTTGCAGGAATATATTCTGGTGTACCATATTCAAATTTATTATCTTTTAAATATCTTGATAAATCTTTAGCTTCATCAAAAAGCTTTGCGACAAATTCTTCATCTGTTGGATTTGAAGAAACATCTTTTTTATTTTTAATTCCATAATAAATGTTTTCTGCAAACTTATCATATTCACTATTTGCAAGTATTGTTCCTGAACCATCAGAATTAATCATATATCCTGCTGATACTAATCCTGTTGATACGCTTAAGAATTTTGTTCGTTTTGTAACTTTACATTTTTCTCTTAAATGAGAATTAAATGTATCTATTCTTTTGTTAGCATAATCTGCTTTTGCATAGCCTTTATCAAGATGTAATAATTCAAGCATATATATACGTGTATTTTCATATTTTTTAAGTAATGCATCTATTAAATTTTCTGCTGCCTTATAATCATCTAAATCATTTAGTCCAAGATATATAATAATTGACTTTGGTTCTGAAGGTAAAGATGCTATATTATTTATCCAATACTGAGGTGTTGCTCCTTCTTTTACATAGAAGTTTTCTGATTTCAAATTTGTATTGTCTCTTAATCCAATAAAATATTCATCACCTATAAATGTGCAGTTGTTTAATGTGTTTTCAAAATCATTATCATCTTCGGCTTTGTCTTTATCTTCATCTTCTTCATCTTCTGTTTGAGTCATTTTTCTTAAATCAGAAAGTGATATTCCAAGTGAATTTGCCATTGTTTCATCACAAGCAATTAATGTTCCATATTCTAAAACATTTTTCTCAACTTTTTTATTTGGCCATTCTGCTGGAATATAATCTGGTATTGGCCATTCAAGTACTCTTTTCTCAATCTCATAAAAATCTTCTTTTTCAAAATATCCTAATTCTATTACTAATTCTTTTAAATCTCTATAAATGTATTGGGCATCTAATGTTTCTGTTTCTTCCAATATTGTAAAAGCTTGTAATGAGTTTTTAGTAAATTGTACTTTTTCTTTTATGCTGTCATCTCCTGCTTTTCTTGCTCTTTGGATTTCTTTAGCTTTTGAAATTGTTCCATCATATATATAATATTTTTTGCTAAATAAATCTTTTGTTGTTTGATTTGTCAATCCTCTTACTGCATCTTTTACTTGTACAACTCCTTCTTCCATTTTTCCAACTAAAGTAATTTTATCATCTGCTCCAAGTCCTGGAACTGTTTCTGATATATCATCATCTACATAATCTAATGTAGCTTCAACATCATCTCCAAAATTATATGCATTATATTTTCCTGATGAAAGTGTTGTTGATTTTTGAGTTTTCACTCCAGAATTTTCATTATAATTTTCTAATCCATCATCATCTGTGTCTATACCTATTTCTGTACTTCCACTTGCTCCTATAGAATCTTCTCCTTCAAAATATACATTTCTAAACCAATGATTTGTAACACTTGAAATGTATGGAATTGAAGTTTTTACATCTTCTGCTCTGTCATTTTGTAGTTTTCTTAATCCTTCTACTGTTTCTGTTGAATATGATCTACCTCCACCTGTGTAATCTACATAGTCTACTACTTCTTTTCCATTTTCATCTGTATGTGTATGCTCAACTTTTTGCAGATCATTTATTGAAACTCCATTTATATGTACTGTTCCATCGAATGATGTTTCTTTCAATTTAACATGTACCTTTGCATCTAAATCTTTATTCATTGCAAATTCTTTCACAAGATCTGGTGACATAGTTGCAACGTGCATTGTTACAAGTAATTCAAATGGTTTTCCGTATCTTCCTGACCAACCTTCTAGATTAAAGTATGTATAATCAATATGTGCTTTCCAGAATTTCCATCCAATATTTAATCTTTTTATTTGCATTGTATTTGTACTTCTGTCAATTTTTACTGTTTGTGTCAACTGTCCTACCAATGGAATAGAATCGAAAAACATATTAAATGCACTTAAAAAACCCTCATCTAAATCTATAAGTCCTGTTCCCCAAGCATCTGATCCACTATCCCAGAATGATCCGTCAAAAAAACTACTTCCGAAATTTTTCCAGTTAAATGTATAATTATTTACTAAATACGTTCTATTTTCAGCTACCAGATATGCTCTCAAATATGGTGCATCTACTGATTTTATCTCATTTTTTACATGTCCTTCTGTTACTTCAACCATATTTCCGTCTTCATCTGGTTGACCATATATTGTAACACTTTCAGCAAATCCCATTCCAACTAAATCATACCCCATATCATAAAGATATTGCGCTGTATCTATTACGTCATCTTTATTAACAAGTGCATCATCTAAACCGATTAAATATCCTTGTACTCCATCCCACAAATTAGTTGCAATTTCTTTCATTCTATTGAATAAAAATTGTGGCATTGTTACTAAAAAGCCTAATATTCCTATTAAGATTAATGCAATCGCTATTATTGCTATTACAATTCCGACATACAGCAGCTGCCGAAACTCCTCCAGCCGCTGCAGCTGCTGTTCCTGCGGCCTCTGCAGCTCCTGTAGCTGCTCCAGCTGCCCCAGCTGCAGCTCCTGCTCCTTCTGCTGCTGTTGCACCAGCTGCTCCTGCTTCTGCTGCACTTGCTGCTCCACCTGCTTCAGCTGCTACTGTACTGGCACCAGCCGTTCCTGCCTCCGCACCTGCAGCACCTGCTTCGGTTGCGGCTCCTGCTGTTCCTGTTTCTGCATCAACTGCTCCCGCTTCAGGTCCGACCGTACTCGCCCCCGCTGTTCCTGCTTCTGTCGCCCCTGTTGATGTAGCTGATTGTGGTGTATATACATCACCTGATTGTGTTGGTTTATTTGGAATGTCATTTGTCTCTGGTTTGTTTTCCGGACCTTTAGCAGCTGAATTAATATCTCTAGTATTACTTCCATTACCTTCTTCTGCTTTGGCTATATTATCTTGGTTTTGTTTTTGTTCATCAATCTTCTTACTAGCGTTTTCTTCAGCATTTTTTGAAGCATCTTTATCTAAATCTTTTTGCTCGTTTTTTTCATTTTCTTTTGATTCGTCTTTTTCATCTTTTTTTTCTTTTTTTCTTCTTAGACGGTTTTTCTTTTTTTCATCATTTTCTTCTTGCTCACCATCATTTCCTATATCCATAGAGTATTCATCTGGTCCTCCACTGCCTCCGGCCTCCTTGAGCATTTAGTTCTTCTTCTCTTTCATCTTCTTCATTCTGCAGTTGGTCCTGTTTTGCTTTTTTTCTTCTTTTTTCTTCATCTTCTGCCACAATTTCACCTTCTTTCTGCTATTTATTTTAATTGATTGGAATACTTATACTATATGATTTTTCTGCTTTATTTAATTCTTCTTCCTCTGTTTGTTCTTTTCCTGTGTATTCATTCATTATTCTTACTTTATTAAATGTTATATTTGTTGCTTTTGTTTTTTCGTCATAATATTTGGCAAATCTAACTTTAAATGTTTTTGTTTCTCCTGGTTCTAAGGCCATTGTAGCACTTACAGTTGAAGCATCTCTTGAATCATTTTCTGATTCTATTGCTAGCTCATTGCTTGCTATTCCATCATACAAAACTACTTCTTTTTCTGTTTTGTTTGTAATTCTTATTGTATATAATTGACTATTATAGTAATTTTCTCTGCTTTCAATTCTGATTTTTAAATAATCATCTTCTGCTATTTTTTTAAGATCTTCATGATCCATATAATCATCTACACTCATTTTTAATGTATTTCCATCTTGCTTTATTGCAATTTTCTCTTCATAATAAGCATATGTTTGATTTGTTAATCCGGTTTTTATAATATTATCAATAATTTTTATATTATAAATATAGTATTCTCCATAGTTTGAGTAATCTTGTATGCTATATCTTTTTTCATTATCAAATACTTCATCTACATATTCTTTGTAATTATCTAGAGAATCATTAAATACATAAGTTTTACACTCTTCTGTTAAAAGATTAAATGCTCCTGTATAATCTTTACTATTACATTTATTCACATAATTGTCAATTAAGTCTTCTATAGGCGTTTGTAATTTTTCTGGTACCTCTGTATCGCTTTTTAGCAGTACTTCATGAGGTGTATATGTAGTATTTAATACTTCTGGTTCTTTCTTGTTTTTTAAATAATAATTTATTGCAATTATCACTGCCCAAACTACTATAACTATTAAAATAACTTTTCTATATTTTTTGAAGAAATTTCTTATTTTAAGTCTCCACTTTAAAAACATCTTTTCCTCCTATCTTACTCTACGCCATTTACACTAAATGACATTTCATAGTTATCATAATCTTTTTCAACTATTACAAAATATGTTTGTGGTAATTTTTCATCTTCATTTAATTTTTTCTGAAATACATTTGATATAGTTAATAATATAACATACATGTTTCCAGTCTTGTTATTTCCTAATCTTTCAATATTATCGTAGCTTATTCCTACCATTGAAGAACCAAAATTTTTCTTAGCATATGTTGTAAATTCGTTTATGTTTGAAAAATATCTCTTTTTAAAATCTTCATTAAGTACATTATATGCTGATTGATAATCTCCATCTTCTATACTATTGAAAAAATTTCCTATGTATCTTTTCATTCTACCTGATTCAGATAATTGCTTTATTTCATCTAATTGAATTGTCTGTTCATCAACTGTCTCTTCACTTGATGCATTTGTACTGTTTGCAGTAATATTCGTATTGTTTCCTTTTTGAGTTGATTTAATAATTGCATTTATTACAAAGCTTAAAACTCCAATCATAATTATTGCAATTACTATAATTGCTATTATTATATATTTTATATCATTTTTCTTTCTTTTTATAACAATCATCTCCTTACTCTAATTATGATTTTAGCGGACATTATATTATTTAAAATATTGATGTCCGCTCTTTTTTAGCTCATTCTATTTACAAAATCATCTACATCTTGAGCTGGATTTCTACTTCCAGCTGCTTTTCTATTTTCATATAAAGCATTTACGGACTTAGCCATATTCTTTGTTTGAATTGCTGTTACAACTCTTCTCTCTTCAGTTGTCCATGCATGTCCTAATGGATTTGTTGCTGGGTTAGTGAAATCTAAGGTTGGATCTAATGCCATATCTTGAATAGCTTTTAAATGTTGCAATCCAGCTGCGGTAGTTGTGTTGTAGGCTGTTGGATTTGAGCTGCTTAAATCTCTTAATGCATCTTGTATATTTGTATCTAAGTGATTCATATTTGTTCCAATTAAGCTTTGCACATATGCTCTTAATTGATTTCTTGCTGTTCTATTTGTTGTATAGTTATTAAATCTAAATGTATTATTGTGCGAAATTAAATCTGAGAATCTCTTTAAATCTTTTTGGCTTATTTCCATCTCTTGTTTGCTTCCTGGGCCACCTCTATTTCCGTACATTATGCCACGGGCTGTGTCATATGCTTGCATTCCAACTTGCATTGCATTAGCTTTTGTATTAAGTCCCATTTCATATGATGCTCCTGCTATACCAGCTCCAATAGGAATACTTTCTGCTACCACTCTTTTTACTGCTTTTCCTGTTTCCGTGTTACCTGCTGCCTTTGCTGCTGCTGCGACTCTACTATTTTTAACGGCTTGCACTGGTTTCATATTTCCAACTTTAGTAGCAACATTTTTACCAAATTCTGTTTTAGCTACCGCACCAGCTGCACTTCCAGCAATTTGTCCTGCTCTTTTTGCAACATCACCTATTGCTTTAACTGTAAATCCAGCTGCAACAGTATCTGCAAGGCTTGATGCTTCTTTAAATCCGAATATCTTTTTAACAATTCCTTCTGCAGTCCACATAAATTTCATACAAATAATTGCTAATATCATTTTTGCTAATGATGCTTTTGTTCCTAAAGTATTCATTATTGTTGAAATAAAAACTAAATATATAATACAGTGAAATGGTTGTATTAATACATTAAACATGAATTCTTTCATCCATGTATTTAAAGCTTGTGCTTTTGCATCTTTTACTTTATCAATTGCATATGTAATTGTAATTAGAGGTGAAATTATTATTAAAAATCCTATTGTTAACATACGTTTTATGTATGTTACTAAAAAAGCAGTTGTCATACCAATTAAAGCAATATATACAATAAAAGCCGTCCATGAATTCGTTGCTCTAATTGACGTTGCTGACATTATTATTAATTTATTTACAATTCCACTACCTATCGTTGCTCGTGCAGGTGCAGCTAACATAGCTACAAAAGCATTATTAGCTTCGATTGTAAATATTATTATATAATTTAAAAGGAACAATATTACAAAACTTACAATCCAATCAGTTAACATTCTTTTATATTGTGCTTGTTCTGACGCTACTGTTGATATGGCCATTCTAATTCCTATATATATTAAAACTGCCAATAGGACTATAATTGCAAGTATTCTCAAGATATAATACCAAGTTGCTATATTAGTTCTAATTGTATTTACAACACTAGTTTCTCCAGTAAAATTAAAGAAATCTATTTCTGTAATTCCTACTCTATTAAATAAAATATCATCTGGTGTTAAAAAACCTTCAATTTTATCTCCACCTATTTTAGCAATTTGTCCTATTAGACCTTGAAATGCCATTCCAATTAATAGGAACATAATCTGTGGAATTTTACTTAATATACCAACTAATCCATCTACTCCTGTTCCAATTACAGATAAAGCTGATGTTAAAACTCCATCACTTTCTAATTCTTCTTCATCAATTTCGTTTACAACTGTTGCACTACTTGTATTTCCAGTTGCCTGTACTACTGTGGCAGGTGTCGCAAACAGTGAATTAAAAAGATTAATTAATGTTATAAAAACTATGATACAACTCGCTAGTTTCTTAAATCTCCTTTTCATTTTCTTGCTCCTTTATATTATTTCAATTTTTTAATTGGCACATATTCTGACATTGAGTGAATTGATGACATACTTCTCATTTTGAATATATTCTTAACTATCTTTTCTGCTCTTGATAGAGCCATAAAAAAGATTACTGCTAAAAATGGTGCAACTTTAAAAATTTCATTTGCTGTAACTATACATACTAAATATACTCCAGCATGTAATGGTTGTATAAATGCATTTACCATATATTCTTCTAACCAGTTATTATATGCACCAGCTTTACCACCTTTTCCTGCTATTTGTGTTTTAGTTGCAGAATAGGTAATTGTTATTAATGGAGAAATTACTATTAAAAATCCCATTCCCAAAAACCTAAATAAGTACATAAAGAAAAATTTAACTTGGTAAAACGTCATTACTAGATACATACAAATTACTGCAACATATGACCATCCATTAATTACATTTAGTAAATTTATAGTTTGAGATATTATTGATTTTTCAAATCCTGCTCCTGTTTTTAAAGAGAAGAACATTGCAACTAACGCTTCTGATATGGTATTTATACATATTATTATGTATGGTGTTACAAACAATAGAACCATACTCACAATCCAATCTTTTAGCATGCTTTTATATTTTGCCATTTCTGATGCTACTGTTGATATTGCCATACGTATTCCTAAATATATAAGCATTGCTAATTGAATTACTAAAGCAAAGACTCTCATTATATAATAGAATGTTGCAACAGATGTTTTTATAGCTTGATTTACATCATTTTTATTTTTTTCTATATCAAAGAAATCTGTGTCAAACAAATCAATTTGATTAAAAACTGTATCTTCAATTGTAAACCAGTTAATTGAATATCCGCCAGGTATTCCAATTGTCGAACGCAAATCCTTACTCCACGCTGTTACTGTGTCTCCCTTTATTAAAAGTTGACTTGCTCCTCTTGTTGTTATTGTTAACAAGCCTGAAATAACGCCAACTCTCATTGCAATCATAGAACCAAGTCCAGCAGCTAATGATGATAAAAGAGAAATTGTATTGCCCATTTGCTTGGTCTTTGTTCCATTTTCTGTTGTTATATCTGCTTTTCCATCTTGTATCATCTTATTCCATGAACTTTCACCATAATTTTTTTGAATTGCATCAAAATCCTCAGTATTCACTTCCAACTTTTTTTCTTTGGCATATATGAAATTAGGTATTAAAGTATTTGCTAATAATACTACTATTATCAGCCATACTAGCTTTGTTCTCATGAATTCTCCTTTTCTTGCTATCTATTTTCTGCTCTTAATGCTGCTAATTTATTCATATTTGTTTCTATAAATTCAAATTCTTTCTTTGTAGGTTGTATTGCTATGATTGCTGTATCTTCACCTACTTTTAATAAACCTTCTCCTCTTTGGCATGTTGTCAAGAAATACGCTTCACCATCACTTAGTTTGAATACTTCTTTGATGTATTGTATTTCTGATTTATCTTGTGCTAAAAATAGCTTTGTATCTGAAGATGTAAGAACTGCTTCAACTTCTTTTTTCTCATAGAAGTCTTGAAATCTCTGTGACATAACTGCTAGAGAAACGTTTCTTTTTCTAGCACGTCTTGCCATTGTGTTTAAGAAATCAACAGCTTCTGGATATGGAAGTAACATCCAAGCCTCATCAATAAGAACTCTTTTCTTTGAAGCCTTTGATTTATCTTCACTGTTTTTCTTAACATATTTTTCCCAAATCCATGAAAGAAGAACTTGTTGTGCAAGTGGTCTTGCAAATCTTTCCTCTAATTGTGAAATATCTAAGTTTATAAATGGCATTCCTTCTAACAATTCGAATGTTGATTGTCCATCAAAGTAAGCCATCTGACCATTATATGCTCTAACATATTGTCTCATAACTTTTATTAAATAACTATAATGGAATCTATAATCTGGGTTTGTATTTTCTTCTGCTTTTCTTAAAATTCTTGCATACCAACTTCCTATTGTTGGCATATCTTTTTTCTCTTTTTCTAGCTTGTTTCTAACTAGTCCTGAATTATTTCTATAAAGACTATCTACATTACTGTTTATACCAATTGATTCATATTCTTCTGCAACAGATTCTGAGATAATCTGTTTTGTTAATTCGTTTACTTCTTTACTTCTTGTACTACCTCTTGCCATTGTTAGTAGAGATTGTGTTACGTCTTCTACTTTATTCTCAACATTTAGAACTACTCTTTCTCTTCCTGTTATTTCATCTCTAACAATTTCTGGCTCTATATCAAAAAGATTAATAATTGTTTTTGAATTTGGACTGATTATTACGTTTACTCCTCCAAGAGCTTCTGCAACCACTCCATATTCACCTTCAGCATCTAGCGCTAAGCTTTCAATTCCCATCAATACAGATGATCTTGCTGTTAATGTTTTTATTGTAACACCTTTACCAGCACCAGACTTACCAAATATAACCATGTTGTAATTTGTAAGCGTTGGGCTGAAATTATCAAATAATATTGGTAATCCTGTTTGTCTATTAAATCCTAGTGGAATACCTTTTTCATGTCCAATTTCTGATGTAAAGAAAGGGAATACTGTTGACATTGAACGTCTGTCAAATGTATGTATTTTTCTAATTTTATTATCCAAAAATGGCATATTGCTTCTGAATGCTTCATCTTGAATTGCCCATGCTGGTTTAACACCAATCAAGTTCTTTGACATTTCTGCTGAAAGTAATTCTGTATATTTATCAAGTTCTGCTATACTATATGCAAATAGTGTACATATAATTGATGCATCAAATAGTTTATTAAATCCTGCTGCAATTTGATCTCTAAGCTCTTCAGCTTCAGCTCTTTTTTGGGCTAAGATTCTCTCTCTGTTGATGTCTCCTCTATCCCATGCAACAATTCTTTCAGACTCTAACTCGTTAATTGTTCTATTTAACTCTGTTTGAGATGTATTTTCTCCTACTGGATTTATAAATACAGATACATTTAAATCTCCAAATGTATACATTCCTCTTAAGAATTCTGGAAAAGTACACATTCTTGGGATTGTTGAAACTATCATACTTCTTGCATATCTTGTTCTTCCTGCTGCTATTTGTAGATAATTTGGATTTGATGCATCTATTCCTGCTGGTGCAATTAAATCTTTAAGTCCTTTTCTATTTTTTTCTAGGAAGCTAGCTGCTTCTTTTTCTTCTTTTTTCTCTTCTAGTATCTCTTCTTCATTATTGTTTGCTTGTTTTTTGTTTTTCTTCATTACAAATCCTCCTTATCCTTAGTCTTCTTTTTGTGGTTTAATTTTTGCATTCTTAATTTCTTCTTTAGCACCTTTATAAGTAGCCTCATCCATTTGTTCTTTATATTCTTCTACTAATTCAGTAGCTTTTTCTTTTATTCTTTGCTCTCTTTTTAATTGTTCTATTTGTTTATATTTATCAGCTCTAACTATACTTTCTGTTGCTAATTCAAGAGCTTGATCTGCTATTTCAGCATCTAATTTCTCTTGTTTCTTTTCTAGCACATCTTTTCCTGTTGAATATAATGCATCATATTGACCATCTAAAGCTTTAGAGAATTGTAATAATTCTGAATCGTCCCTGTTGTAGGCAATATATAATAATTCACATATTTCTTCTGAACTTAAAATTCTACTTGTTACTTCTGAAGCTTGTAATGAACGTATTGCTGTTTGTGCTCTTGTATATAATTCAGAGAAACACATTCCGTCTATTTCTTCTTGTGGAGTATCAGCACTTGCTCCTGCCTCACTTGCATAGTATGAAAGAATTAAATATGTACGTTGTTGTAATACGTTTTTATTTAAACTCATTCTTGCAACATATTCTGTTATATCTAATCCATAATCAAGAACTCTTTCTTTTCTTGTTTTTTCAAATTGAAGTTTTTGTAGCAGTCTTTCATTTTTTGTATCTTTTGCTGCTTGAATTCTAGTTTTTACTTTTTCAATATCCTGTGCTATTTCTGATACTTTATTTTTGTACTCATCAACTATATCTCTTAAGTTTAAGCTTCTTGTTTGTATATATAATTGGATTGGAAATCTTAATGTGTTTAAGAATTGAACAAATCCTTCTTCAACTGCAATTTTCTCATCTTCAGACATAAGATCATAGTTAACACCTGAACATTGAATAATCATTACATATTGTGATCTATTTTTTCTAATAATCATGTTGTCCTTTACTTCATCAAATTCCATAAACTTAAAAATTGATTCTCTTGGCATTCCATTAAAATCTTTTAATTCTTCATTTTCAATTCCTAATGCTTCTTCTTGTTCTTCCTCTTGTTTTCTGTTATTCATATAGACAATCAAACCATATGCTGCTATTAATGCAATAATTATAAAAACTAATATTGCTAAAACTATTTGTAATATAGTGATAAGATTCATCTATTTTTCCTCCTTTGTGTATACGTACATTTTTTTATTTTTATTAAATTTTATCCATCTTGCTATGATTTCACTTACAGGTTCTCCACCTATTTTTTTAGTTACTGGTAAACCAGATATTGTTGGGATTTTAAACGCACCTATCATATAACCTGCTAAAGCACATATCGCAGTAAGTACAATTCCAACTATTTTTAATCCTATTAACATAAATATTAATAAAAATATTAACCCAACTAATAGTCCACATGCTGTTGCTATTAATGATTTAACTGTGAAAATATAAAAGATTCTAGTTTCTCCTCTTAGATTTCTAGGAATATAATATGTTCCCATAATTTCCTCCTTTGTTAAATTTATTATAAATTTGTGCTATTTAATACGTTATATACTATTTTCCAAATTGCTGTTGCACCTAAAACTACAACAGCAGAAACAACTAATCCTATTAATTGTTGTTTAAGTTTCGCCGCCACTTCTGGAGTAGCAAACATATATTTAATACCCATAATTATCGTAACTGCAACAAGTACAAATACGCCAATTACAGTTAATATATTTATTACTGGAATTACAATTGCTTTTAAATCACTTGCATTAACACCTGATTTATCTTGCTGTCCTTTACTTTTCCAATCCGTTAAAGCTGACTTCATTTCATCAAATGATTTTACTCTTACATCATCAGCTGCACTTACAGCAGGTTGCAACATACTTATTAAAATTAATGTTGTAATAACCACAAAAATATATTTAAAGACTTTCATGCCTTTTCCTCCTCATAATACTAGTTACTATCATTATAATATACTTTTCCCCTTCTTTTCAACATTTTTTTACAATTGTAACTAGATTGTTATATATTTTCTTTACTTTCTTCTAAAAAAATAAGACTATACCTTTTGTATAATCTTATCTTCTGTCTTTTATTCGTTATTAATTTAATGTTTCTGAAGTAAAGTTCTTTATTATTTGAATTACTCCAGATGCTGTAAATGCAATGCATGCACCTACTATATATACAACTGCATGTTGTTTTATTTGGGCTTTATCGCTTGGTGCTGAAACCATATATTTTATTGCTAATACAATAAGCATTATAGCTCCAATTCCAATTGCCACTACTTGAAATACTCCAATTGTAATTTCAATAAAATGTGTAAAACTTCCTGTTGCGTTGGCATTAGGTTCTATTCTATCAGTTGCCATTGCAAAATTAGATAATATACTCAATACTAATATTATCATTATACAAGAGAGTAAAATTTTATTATAAATTTTATTTTTTCTCATAATTGGTTCCTTCCTATTTTAAAATTTCTCCTGCAAATGTTTCCGCTAATTTTACTAATGATACTGCTCCAAAAACTAACACACCGCCAATTATAAACGGTACTAATTTTGATTTAATATCAGCTTTTTCATTTGGAGAACTATACATGTATTTTATTGCTAGAACTAATGCTGCTATAACAGCTACACCTGCACCTATATATTGAAAAATACCTAATATAATATTACCTATATCATATAGTGAATCAACTCCCTTTAATCCTGGTTTATCATCCACTATTGTTGTTGGATCTATTTCTGCAAAAACACAACTTGTTAAACTTACTAAAAATAATATTACGATTAGTATACCTATTATTCTTGTTATTTTTTTATGCATATTCTCACCTTCTTTTTATAAAAAAAGATTATCATAAGAAAATGATAATCTTTTTTTATTATTCATTCCATTAATCCTAGTTACCATCACCAATTGCTTCAGTTGCGAAGTTCTTGATGATTTGGATAATTCCTGAAGCTGCAAATAAAACAACTGCACCAACTATGTATGCTGTAGCACTTTTCTTAATCTCAGCTTTATCTGATGGTGCTGCAGATATGTATTTAATAGCTAATACTATTAACATGATAACTGCTATTGCGATACCAATAACTTGTGTAATACCTAATATAATATTTAAAATAGTACCAAATTTATTAGATGTTGTTCCACCTTGTCCATTTGGTGTATAGTTTACGTCAGCAAATGCAACATTGTGTATTGCCATTGAAAATAATACAACCATTAATGCTATAGAAAGTATTCTGAATATTGATTTCTTACTCATCTTCATCTCTTTTCTCCTCCTTTTTTATATTAGAATTAATCATTTTTTTCCTTATATAATTTGATTTTAGCACACTTTATTTTTTTTGTACAGCTTTTTTTAATATTTTTTATTTTTCTTGCATGTAAACTTTATTTTTAGTAATATTTATTAATTTTTTGAATATAATTGTATTGACAAGAGGATATGATGCGTGCTATAATAGTTTATGAATTTGGTTATAACATCGCGGGGTGGAGCAGTTGGCAGCTCGTTGGGCTCATAACCCAAAGGTCGCAAGTTCGAGTCTTGCCCCCGCAACCAAACATTAAAAAATACTGAAAACATTAAGTTTTCAGTATTTTTTGTTTTAATTTCTAAAAAACTACACATTGCTCTACAAAGCTATGTGTAGTTTTTTTATTACTAACTATAATACAAAAATTAATTTCAGTGTTATCAATTGTTTAGGATTATTTTTCAATTAATTTTTATAGCATCTAATGATTACATGAGCTATCTTTTCTTTTAATTCTTATTAGAATATTTAATAAAACTAATGCAAAAATAACTATTATTAATAGACCTATAATATTCTTAACTACACCTGTAGCAATTGATATAATTCCTTTTTGGCTAGAATAGTCGTCTTCATTTTTATCATTATTATTTGGTAAAGAATCTACATCCAATGTTTCACTTAAATTATAGTCTTTACTTATTTCTGCAATATTTTCGAATACACCTAAACCACCTTCTGCATTTTTCCAAGTTAATGTAACTGTTACTTTTTTTGTTTCTCCTGGATTTATCAAAGTATTTTCTAATTGATTTGTAACAAGCTCACCATTATCATTAATTACCCATTGTTCATTTTCTTCTTGTTTAGCTTCAAATCCACTTGGTATAATATCCTTAATTTCTTTTGCATAACCAGGTATTTCTCCCTCGTTTGTAACAAATATATCATAGCAAACTTTAACTACTGTTTGCTCAATGTTTTTCTGTTTAATTTCTACTTTAAACATTCCTGGATTATTTAAACTATTGTCTTTTGTTAATTTTCCATTTTCGTAAACTTGTATTCGATTTATATTTTGCCTTAATGCTAAATCAAAATATTTAACTTTTATAATTGTATTATCTTTTTCAGTATCTATATTTTCTACAACGTTGTCATACTGATCTTTACACTCTTCTATTTTAACAACATTTTCTAGCTTTTTATTTTTCTCCCTAAAGTCTGATACCTTAAAAGCTATTTGTATGTCCTCATAACTAGTTTTTTCTGATGAATCTGCTGGTATTTTTTTATCACTTAAATATTGGCTCTGGAATTTCACTGCATTATTAATATTACCAGTTACTTCTCCATCTTTATCTAACATAACCCATCCATATTTTTGGTTAATTTCATTTTGTTGCAAAAACTCTAGTCCATTTTCTGGATAATCTATAATCTTTGATGCATAACTATCGATTTCTCCATGGTTATATATCCTAATATTATATACTACAATGTCCCTTTGCTCTACTTCTGTTTCATTATTGCTTTCTTTTTCATCCCTTTGTATTACATCGTTTACAGAATATATTTTTTCTTCTATTGGGTTTTTAGCATAGTTACTTCTTAGTATTAATTTAGAAGTTGTACTACTTACTTTGTCTTCAATTACCTTATTATTAATGTCTGTTTGAGTTACATTTAATTCCAATTCTATATCTTGATATTTTCTGTCTAAATCTTTTATTTTTAAATATACTTCTAAAGTTTTTCCAGTATCTTCTACACCTTCTTCTGTTTTTTCAGGTATTTCATTTTCTTCACCATTTTCAAAACATAATATGTCTGTTAAAATAGTATTTTTATCATCTTGTGTCCATTTGTATTTTTCATTAGTTTCTTCTTGTGCCATTTCAACATTATCTGGTAATTTTATTTTAACTTTTTGAGCATATCCTGCTCCAACGCCTTTGTTCTTTACTTTTATCAATACTTTGACAACATCATTACTAGATACTCTTACCACATCACCAGTTTGCTTATTCTCTTTGCCATTTATCTCTTCTACTTTAGTTTCTAGATACAATGCTGGAACATTTGGTTCTAATATAGTCACTTTTATTTCTCCAATTTCAGGTTGAATTAAATTATAGTTATCTTTATCTACTCCTGTTAAAGATATATCTTCAATTTTTACATTCCAGCTTCCAATTTTTTCACTTTCTGATATTCCTGTCTCAGGTAATTTAAAGCTTACATCTTCACCATATAGTACTCCTATTAATTCACCACCTTGAATTTTTACTATATTGTTTTTATCATATAACTTGTCTACAGCTTTTATGTTTTTAATTGTTATATCTTTCTTTGAAATTTCTACACTTACGTCTTCTTTGTCTGGTTGTTTTAATTTGTAATTATAACTTTCTCTACCAACTAATGTTATCTCTGGTATTTGTACATAATATTGTCCTATATTTTTGCTTTCTACTGTTCCTGTTTTTGATAATATAAATCCTACTTTTTGTTTGTCTATTTCTTCTATTCCTTGTAGTTCTCCACCTAATAGCTCTACTATATTTGTTCCGTTATATTGTCTACTTGTTGCCGTTATTTTCGTTATTGTTATATCTTTTTGTGAAATATTTACACTTACGTCTTCTTTATCTGGTTGTTTTAATTTGTAGTTATTGCATTCTTCTCCTGTTAATACTATTTCTGGTATTTGTACATAGTATTGACCTACATTTTTGCTTTCTACTGTTCCTGTCTTTGATAATGTAAATCCTACTTTGGCTTTATCTATTTCTTCTATTCCTTGTAGTTCTCCACCTTTCAACTCTACTATATTTGTTCCGTTATATTGTCTACTTGTTGCTGTTATTTTTGTTATTGTTATGTCTTTTTGTGAGATTTCTACACTTACGTCTTCTTTAGCTGGTTGTTTTAATTTGTAGTTATTACATTCCTCTCCTGTTAATACTATTTCTGGTATTTGTACATAGTATTGGCCTATGTTTTTGCTTTCTACTGTTCCTGTTTTTGATAATGTAAATCCTACTTTTGCTTTATCTATTTCTTCTATTCCTTGTAGTTCTCCACCTTTCAACTCTACTATATTTGTTCCGTTATATTGTCTACTTGTTGCTGTTATTTTTGTTATTGTTATGTCTTTTTGTGAGATTTCTACACTTACGTCTTCTTTAGCTGGTTGTTTTAATTTGTAGTTATTACATTCCTCTCCTGTTAATACTATTTCTGGTATTTGTACATAATATTGGCCTACATTTTTACTATTTACTGTTCCTGTTTTTGATAATGTAAATCCTACTTTGGCTTTGTCGATTTCTTCTATTCCTTGTAATTCTCCACCTTGCAACTCTACTACATTTGTTCCATTATATTGTCTATTTGTTGCTGCTATATTTGTTATTGTTATGTCTTTTTGTGAGATTTCTACTTTTACTGCTTTTGCATCTGGTTGTTTTAATTTATAGTTATTGCTTTCAGCACCATTTAATACTATTTCTGGTATTTGTACATAGTATTGACCTACATTTTTGCTTTCTACTGTTCCTGTCTTTGATAATGTAAATCCTACTTTTGCTTTGTCGATTTCTTCTATTCCTTGTAATTCTCCACCTTGCAACTCTACTATATTTGTTCCATTATATTGTCTATTTGTTGTAGTTATATTTGTTATTGTTATGTCTTTTTGTGAAATTTCTACTTTTACCGCTTTTGCATCTGGTTGTTTTAAATTATAGTTATTACTTTCGTCACCATTTAATACTATTTCTGGTATTTGTACATAATATTGGCCTACATTTTTACTATTTACTGTTCCTGTTGCTGATAATACAAATCCTACTTTTCCTTTGTCTGCATCTTCTATTCCTTGTAGTTCTCCGCCTTTCAACTTTATTACATTTGTTCCATTATATTGTCTATTTGTTGCTGTTATATTTGTTATTGTTATGTCTTTTTTATTTATCTTTAAAGTTCCAGTAAAATGTGTATCATATTCGTTTCCATCATAAATAACTTTTAATTTATAATTATAATCTCCAGCTTTTACAGGAATATTTGTATCATTATTATAATATTCTTTTATTGATACATTATCTGGGTTATCATATTCTACTCTATGTTCCATAGAATCATATACAAATTTTTCATTAGTAATCTTAATATTTTTTAGTAATGCACATATTGGACATTCATCATAACTACTAGCGAAATTAGGATGATTTAATCCCTCATTACATACTCTATTTATATTGTTAACAACTAATCGTTTTTTTGATGAATTTCCTATATTATCAGTTGCAACAATATCATAATTTCCATTTCTAACAATTTCATATTCAGAACCATTTACATATTCTTCACCATTAATAGTAATTTTTCTCAATCCTGACAAATTATCTGTTGCATTTATAACTAATTTAACATTTCCAGTTGTAACAGTATCTAAGTCTACATCTGTTTTAATATCAGGTCCTGTTTTGTCAATTTTGTATGGTCCTACTATTCTATCTTCACTCACATTTCCTGCATTATCTTCAGCAATTATATGAAGATACTTATTTGATCCTTCTTGATCAATCAAAATATTACTTTCTTTTTCTGCAATTGTTTCACTCCACTGTGAAGGTTCTGATTGAGAATCAGTTATAGCATACTTATACTGTTTAAACTCACTTCCACCTCTATCAGAAAATGATAATTTAACATTAATTGAGGTTACCCAATCAGATTCTACCGGAGTAACAACAACCTCTGGAGCAATTGTATCATCTATTACAGTAAAAGTTCTTGATACACGCTCTGACTGTGTATTATTTGAATTTGTAACAGTTAAATATAATGTATATTCTCCAAGTTCATAGTCTAAGAAACTTGTTGGAATTGTATCTCCTGAATACTTTAACTCTTGTCCTTTATATATTTCCCATAAATATGTTGTAAGTTTCTTTCCTGAAGGATCATATGATTGATCTTCTACACTAAGCTTTTCATATTTTGTAATTGTATCCTCTTTTATGTTAAACATAGCAATTGGTCGTGTATCAGAACCATTATATATAAATTTAGCTGTAGGTTCACTCCAAGTATTTTGAAAATCTTTTACTCTTAATTTTATTATATATGTTTTATCTGCATCATAATTTGTAAGTTTTCCTGTAGTCCATGTAGTTTGATCTGAAGTTCTCCATTGCCATTCTTCTTCTGATATTCCATTATTATTTGATATATTATCCAAATCATAAGAATTGCTTTGTAAACTAACATTACCATTTGCTAACTTCATAATAAAGCTCGCCACCGGTTTTCTATGTACATATACATATTTAGGTGTAATATCTTTGTCCTCATATGTAATTTCATATCTACCTGTTTTATCAAAAGAAGAAATAAAATCAGGTACATATTTTCCGGAGTTTGCAAATTGTCCCATGTTATTTTCATAATATTCATAATCATGAATAACTTTCCATTTACCATATGGCCATTCTTCGTCAGCGGTATTGTTTTTTGCACTCTCTGGGTCAACAGAAATATTAACAGGTTCATTTACTATAATATATTCTGATGATTTTATTTTTTCTAATATTTCTCTTATATAAATTGCTGTCAAATTGATTGAATTACTATAATCACTATTATCAATAAACAAACCTTTATTATCATTTTGCAATATTAAATTAGTAAATTGTTCTTTATTACTGTCATTTCCCCAACTAACAAAATAAATATTATCATTCATTAATCTTGTAGTTAGCTCTCCATATGTTGAAGCTTCTAATAACTCATTATTTATTCTATCTGTTACATTTACCAAAAATCTATATGATGACTTTCTCCAGCTAGTTTGTCTCAAAACTTCATCAAATGTCTTTGCATCTGTAGTTTCAAGATTTATATTTTGCAATGTAAAACTTCCTATACTATCACAACCATGGCTATAATGATCTGAAAAGAAACCATATCCATTTCCAAATTCTTTTTCTTGAGTATAAACAACCTTTGAACTTAACCCTCCTCCTTCTATTGTTATTTCTGTATCTGTAGTTGTAACTGTTAAAGTTCCAGAGTTATTTATGCTTAATCCTTGTTTTAAAGTTTTTGTCATATTTACAGAATTTTGACCTATACCATAACTAAATTCCCATATAGCTCCATTATATCCTCCACTATCGTTGTTCCAACTTGAATTATTAAAACTTAGCATGTATCCCGTTAATGTATTATTTTCCTCTTTTACTTTTAATAACATACCAGCTGCATTAAAGCTATCACCAAAATCTATATTATATGAAAAAGTAAATTTTTGATCTTGATTTTGCTTATTTGGCATTATCCATATAGCATTTTTCCCAGGATTGCTAGAATTTCCATTCATAGTTACGCTTTGTCCGTTATTTACAATCGAAATATTACCAATTGATGAAGATAAATCTTGTTTCCAAGCAAAATTTTTTGTCATATCAACTTGTTCAGCCTGAACAGCCGAAATTCGTACATCATCTGTGTCTATATTCTGCTTTTTTAACGCTTCTAACAAATCTTTTTCAAAGTTAGTTACATCTGTCTTTGTTCTAGACTTTGCTAATACAATATCTATTTTAGGTTTTACTTTTATTGAAACTTTTACATCTTGGTTTGTTTCAAATGAGCATATAGAAGTCAAAAATATCAAATTAACAACAATAAACATTATAATTGCCTTAAAAAATCTGCTTGTTTTATGTGACATCTCTTCACCTATTCCTTCCTTAATATATATTTTGCTTATAAAGTACCACTTATATTTAAATAAAACAATAGCATTAAATGTAAGTTCAAATAATTATAAGCTCTTCTCACTAGGGATTTTCATATTAAGCGTATTTATACATTTTAATTACATTTTTATCACATATATGTTTTTTCTATTTTTATACATTTAACTAAATTTTTGATATATTTTTTCCAATTTCACCTTACAATTACTAGTTTGTTTTTCTCTAATTTATTAATGAAACTCCTTCAAATACAACCTTTTGCCGATTTGTTAAATAATAATTTTTTATGCATAACGAAAAAACTCCAAGTCTTTTATAGACTCAGAGTTTTTCTTGGGTTCCTCAGCGGAATCCCTACGGAAACGGAATATTTAACAATCGAAGTTTAAAAGAATTTCAAAGATTTTCCAAAGCCTCTACTGGATCATGAGAATTGAATACATCTTCTACCTCCTGTACAGTAAGCTCTTCAATGATTTCTCTTACACGATCGTAATCGTAATCATATGCAGCAAGTAGCTTGCCCAGACCCTCACCAATAGCTTCTGTAGAAACTTTCATTGTTGATAAAGGTCTCTCTGCGTCAAACTTTGTTGACTTGCTTTTCACTCGAACTACGAGTGGTGCAATTTCTTCCGGTGTAGTATCTGAAATCATTTTGGCAACCTTTCTTATGTCTTCACACTTGCATTTAATGATGTCACCATCAATAAATGCAACTTCATAGTATCTTCCGTCTTTTTTTACCTCAATTTCATTATTCATGTTGTATTCCTCCAATGCTTTTTATTAAGGTTTTTTATAGTTACTACATATGTATTATACTTTGTATATCCTATTATGTCAACTTTTTATTTCACTTTTATGTATTCTTTAATATTTTCAAACTTACTATCGCCTATTCCCGGAACATTTTTTAAATCTTCTATTGTTTCAAAGTTTCCATTTTCTTTTCTGTATTGCACTATGCTAGTAGCCAAACTTTCGCCTATTCCGTTTAAAGATTGTAATTCTTTTTCATCTGCTTTATTAATGTTTACAACAGTTTGTTTTATCGTTGCATCATCAACTACTCCACTTGCTCCATCATCAATTATTTCTGTTTCAGTATCATTTATGTTTGGTATATAGATTTTCTGTCCATCTTCTAATTGGTATGCTAGATTTACATTTTTTAAACTCGCTTGCTCTGTCTGACCACCAGCTTTTTCAATTGCATCTGCTATTCTGTCACCTTCTTCTAATTCAATTACTCCTTGATTTTTCACTTCGCCTGTTATGTATACTTTTATTTTGGTATTATCTTTTTCATCTTCGGTTTCATTTTCAATAAAGTTTGATATACTTATTTGTTCTGTATTATTTTTTTCATAATAAATATCTACTGCTTTAATTATTCCTACAATAGCTATGATTCCTATTGCTATGGTAAGTGCCAATTTTATCTTTTTTTCTTTGTTCATTCTTTACCTCCTTTGTTTTAAGCGCAAATAAATACGGACCTACTATTTATATAGTTGGCCCATATTTATTTTTAATATTCAAATAACTGTATTAGTTATACTATGATTTCCTGTTAATGTCAATTATTTTCGTACGACGTTTTTCGACAAATAATTAATAACTACTTATATATTTATATATGAAAATTATTAAGAACATTATATTTATTTTCTCGTTCCTTGCTAAAACATTTTCCCACCTACTAAACTTCGTTTAGCAGGTTAGGGAAAAACTTTCAAACTGCGCGTCACTCGAAAATAAAATATAATGTTCTTTTTTGGGCAATAATTAATTTATATTATTTACGTTTTTTCTTAATTACATAAACACCTGCTGTCATAGCAATCATAATCATTAAAATGCCTCCTGCAATTGCAACATATGGAACCTCACCAGTTCCTACTGCCACTATCAAGTCTGCCTTACTTTCATTATCATTTATTTCTTTTTCATTAAATCCTGCTTCATTTTCCGTAATAATATTTGCAATATTTGTCTTTGTGCCAACA
>OCHI01000686.1_pt1 | contig 32272 bp, 29 predicted proteins | sample 1538691 | NCBI WGS metagenome assembly OCHI01 (sample SAMN04571718, study PRJEB22368) | human gut metagenome | biome: human gut; material: stool | host: Homo sapiens | place: Luxembourg | collected 2012-09-21 | reverse complement strand
GAATTATAATCGATTGCAGTGTACGTAGGCTTTTCCATTCTTCTCTAATTTTCTTTCAAACCATTGGCAGGTAATACACTTTGGGCTTCCTACCATTATCTGTACTTCTCCCTTAATTACTGGACATGGGTTGGTAAGCTTCTTTTGCCTACCTACCTTCTTCGTTGTTATTTCTCTGTTCATAGTTATTAAAATATGTGATTAGTAAATATATCGGAAATAGAGGCATGATTAACCAGATGGTTAGAAAAAAGAACCCCACCCTTTTCATTGGGTGGGATGAGGTAATTACTCTGGTCATAAACCATGCAGGTATAAAACATATGGCATATATAATGCCTAAGATTATCCAGGTTATCATTGTTCAAAGTACTTATTTACGATTTTGGATATCTTCTTATCTAACTCTACTATTAGTTCGCTGAACTCTTTATCCTTCATATCTTTTATCTTGGCTTCGATAAATTCCAGGTTTCTCTTAATAGAGAAATAAGATTTGAAGGCTTGGTAATCCAATTCAGATTTATCTGTTAGAGGTAATATTATACTTGATTTACCATCTAACCTTGTATAGAATCCATCGGGTCCCAGGGTTCTTGATACCTTTACCTTATTACTCAGTACTGCAAACCCACCTTTCTTATCGATAGATTCTACAGTTACTTTCTCCATAAGAGTTTTGCCGTCAGAGAAAATGACTTCTTCACCCTCCTTTAGCTTTTTGGTTTCTTTGTTCTTTTTCATATCTTTATTATTAAATTGTTTATGCAAATATACAAAATTAATCTGATTTAATGCAATTATCAATAAGAATTTTTAAATCTGCTGCGGTAAAGGATTTCCGATTAAGTAAGTCATCTAGTTGTTCTGGAGTTAGGATTATACCATTTGGAGTAAAAAGTTCTCTTAAGTGTGCCGGAATTATTCCCTGGAATCCCCAATTATTATACGAACCAATGTATACTTTATCTTTTACCATTGCAGCAATATATTTCTTAGTTGAGCCCAATGACTCTCTTCTAAAGGTAGCAACCTCTAACCAAATCTTATTTAAGTGAATAGAATAATGCTGAAAATAAGGTGTAACCAAGGGAATCATTTCGTAATTAGAATCCTCTATCAGAGTTTTATCCGATTCAATAATTCTATGCCAAAAAGCACATTGAAAACAAAGTTGTTTTTCCTTCATTAACTGAGGTACTGTTTTGGCTAAATCGTAATCATCCAAATCTAATGGTGAATTACATAGGTGACATGTGAGTTTCTCTTCCATATTATTATAAATTTTTATATAAGATAATAGAACTCCTAACTATCATCCAGATAAGGTATACGCAATACTTTCTTTTCTTTAATGAACTTTAAAATATAACGTTATGGATAAGTTAACTAATGAAATGATTGTGGCTCTGGCTAATGATTTAGGACTGGAGCCAGCTCTTTTAAAGGCAGTACAACTGGTTGAAGGAGCAGGTAGAGATGGATTTCTAGTAGATGGTAGACCTCAAATTCTGTTTGAAGGTCACATTATGTACAAAGAAATCAAAAACAAGTTCGGTTTAGACAAGTCAGTAGCCGCTCAAAAGAGTTATCCTACCATTTGTTTCCCAAAATGGGATAAATCGAAGTACTTAGGAGGAGCAAATGAGTACAAAAGACTTGAAATTGCCAAGAAAATTGACGAAGAATGTGCTTTGAAGTCAGCTTCTTGGGGAATGTTTCAGATTATGGGCTTCAATCACCTCTATTGTGGCTGTAAAGACGTCGTCGAATTCGTGAAAAAGATGCAGGAATCTCATGAAAGTCAGTTAAAACTCATGTATTACTACATGAATAATACCAGTTGCTTGAAAAATCTGAAAGAACATGACTGGGCAGGCTTTGCTCGGAAGTATAATGGTCCTGGTTATGCTGAAAATGCCTATGACCAGAAGTTAAAGAACGCTTACGAAAACTTTAAAAACAAGATATAATGAAGGTAATTTACAACAAATTCATCCCTTTCAAGGGATACAAGGCAATGAACCTATTCGGAATTGTCTTTGTGAGAAAAGGTGCTAAGTTTGATACTTATGATTACAACCATGAGCACATTCATCTCAAACAAATGCAAGAGATGTTGTGGATATTCTACTACTTATGGTATGCAATCGAGTACTTAATCATCATGTTCTTTGCTAAGTGGAACAAACAAAGCGAAAGATATCATGATGTAAGTTTTGAGGAAGAAGCCCATAACAATGACCACGACCTGGAATATATCAGAAAACGTAAACATTATTCCTGGGTTAAGTATGTAAAACTTAGAAGCTACAAGAAATGAATGTATTAGGGATAAGTGCAGGCCAGGGCGGTCTGCTCTTCCCTTTTAGGAAGCACCTATTAGGGAATATAGAACCTCGAGGAGTATTCCATACTCCTGGAGAAGAGCAATGGAAGGCTAATTTTAAGGATGTACCGTTCTACAAAGGATATTGTTTACAAGAGTTTGATGAGAAAGTAGATATAATAATATCAAGCCCGGATTGCGGCGCATCGTCTATTATGAGGCTTTCAAAAGTTAAAGAATTGGGTAAACCCAAAGATAACCGAAGTTTAAATCTAGTAATAGAGGGAATCAATTATTACAAACCTAAGATTTTTCTTATTGAAAACTTGCCTCGTTTGCTATCTCTCTTACCCAATAAATACCTCCAGGAAGCCTTTAAGGACTATAAACTTATTTTTCACGAAAGGTCCGTTTCTGATTATGGGAACTCTCAAGTATCAAGGAAACGTCTAATCATCATTGGAGTGCATAAGAAAACCGGTAAGAAATACTTGAATGCTTTTGATGAAGTATTCCAAGTAAAAACTCCAAAACTTACTAGAGACTTGCTCTTTGTATCTCCTTACGGGAGTAATTATAATATCCCAATAGAAAAAACTTTGGCGATGTATGATTATCGAAAACTCCCTGAAAAGAAGAATCTGACTGTTGAGAAGATTCAAGTATTATGGAATAGTGCTTTCAAGAACGAGAAGAAATGGCCCATTAAAACTGCAAAGATGAGTACTCTCCCAGGAGTGTATCGATTGGAGTTAGATAAAGCTCCTCTAACTTTAAGACCTGCTGATAGACAGTTCCGACCTGATGGTTACCCTCTTGGGATTTTGGATTTCAAGGCAATCATGGGATTTCCCAAACAGTTTAAGATTTACATTGACCAAGAGAATTACCTTTACTGGTTAAACAAAGCAAGGTATACCATAGCTAAAGGTTCGGTCTATGAAATTTCGGTATGGTTTAAACGTTGCTTGAAACGAGCCGAGTTAAATAAGTAAGGTATTTAGATTTATCTGAATTAATCAGTTTAATCTTACGGTTTACCACTCTATAAGGTACTTTAAATTGTTTACAAATATCGGAAGTAGAGTAACCAGCTTCATAAGACTTATACCAATAGAGTATATCACTGGGAGTGTATGAGCTAGCATTACCTATACGGATACTTCCATACATTGGATTAGAGTTACCAGACATGAATCCTTTTGGTTTATGTCTCTTTATACCTCTAACCCGATGGTTATATTCTCTCATTTGAGCATTATCTTTAGCTGTACCCCATTGAAGATTCTTATAATGATTGTTAGTACCTATATCATCCTTGTGACATACAAATGGTAATTTTAATGGGTTTGGGATGTATACTCTAGCTACTAACTTATGAATTTGAGCTGTATATACTTTCCTATCATTAGGTTTGTAAAGAGATACTTGGTATTTACCAGTTTTCTTTAAGTAAGGCTTAACTTCATGCCAAGTTTGAGTATATACTCTTCTACAACCCTTATTACCTGTATCATAAGCAAATTGGATTCTACTAAACAATCTACCTCGTTTTGAAATGTAGTAACCTGGAAACCCAGGAATGTTATCTTGTTTCATAGGATAAAAATTTATAATTTCAAATGGTAATAGTGTGAAGTCGTCTAAAAATGGAGAGTTGGCTATAGAGGTACACTTCAATGTTAATATATACTAAAGTATATATTAGTCCAAACCGCCTTTTGAAAAATATAGATATATAATATACTACGTATATATATCTATATTTTTATATGCGTATATAGCTATTGTTTGTAGTAGATATTGGATATATGTTTTAGGATATAGAAATTTATCTCACTACGTTCGATAAAAGGTAATCGCTTTGCGATTACCGATAGTTAGTAATAATTTAATTTTTCGCGATGATGAAAACAGATAAAAACAAGTGGAAGAACTTTGTGTTCCTTTTGCTACTAGGATTTACTATTTACCTTTGCTTCAGGAATTACAAACTGAATTCATATATCAGACAACTTCCTGATTCATCGGTCATTGGCATTCCTGATACAATCAAACTGAAAGAGAACTTCAAGCCCCAATCACCATATACACAATTGGTTCAGCCCCAGAGAATTCTTCTCTACGACTTCTATCGAAACAGTAGCAATTCGACTAAACCCCAGGCTTCTGATTCAACAGCGGTTACTTCGAATAGGATTAGTAGAGAAGATTCTCTGGTCCAATTTACCTTGGATAAAAACCAATTGAATCTAAGTTTATTCAACAAAGAAACAAACTCCTATTCAACGAGAATGTTTAACATGGACTTAGATAAGTATAAGTACAATTGGTATGAAGGTCAATTAACTCAAAAAAGAATTAGAAAACTAACTCTAAGTCCATACGTTTATGGTAAATATAGGGTCTTTAATCAAATGTTAGACATAGGGACAGGCCTTTCAATCAAGACTACTAATTTCAATTATAAACTCGGTATAAATGCTTTTCATTATCCGAAGTTCTTTTCGGGAATAAAAGCTGACTTAGAGTTTTCAGTAACATATAACTTTTGATTATGGCAAAGAAGATTAACATAGAAACTAACACATCGGCTCTTACAAGGGAAGAACTAGCAACACTTGCTAAAGTTAGTAATGATGTTTTTTACTTTAGCCTTTTCACTTATGTGATACACCCTATGAGGGGAAAGGTAAGATTCGAACTTTACCCATATCAAAAATCGGTTCTGTATAATTTCGTAAAAGAACGTTTCAATATTCTGCTTAAGTTCAGGCAGGCAGGTATTACGGAGCTTATATCTATGTACTGCCTATGGTTGGCAATGTATCATCCTAACAAGAAGATTAACATTATCTCAATCAAGGACACAACAGCAAAGAAGGTACTAAAGAAGATTAAGTTCATGTACAAAAACCTGCCATGGTATTTACAGACACCGATTATTAATGGACGTTCTGGAGAATATGGTTCTGCATCAATGATAGAGTTTGATAATGGCTCATTCATAGAATCTATCCCAACGTCTTCTGAAGCTGGTCGTTCGGAATCTCTATCCTTATTGGTAATTGATGAAGCAGCAGTAGTTAGATGGGCAGCCCAGATTTGGGCAGCCGCTTTCCCTACTCTTTCCACTGGTGGAGCTGCTATCATCAATTCCACTCCTTATGGAGTTGGTAACTTTTACCATTCTACTTGGGTTGATGCTATTGCAGGTGGGAATCCATTTAACCCACTCAGATTGTATTGGCAAATGCACCCAGAACGAGACATTAATTGGTACAATGAAATGTCTTCTGCTTTGGGAACCAAAAGAACTGCACAAGAAATTGATGGTGACTTCTTATCATCTGGAAATACGGTCTTCGACTTAGCTGATATCAAAGCTATCGAAGACTGTCTTAGTGATTATCCGGTTATTAAGAAAAGGTTTAATGGTCAATATCGGCAATTCTTGGAACCAGCACCAGATAAGGAATATTTCATTGGTGCTGACGTTTCAACTGGTAGGTCTTCTGACTACTCTGCATTTACTTGCATGGACAAACAGGGAGAAGAACAAGCAGTATTTAAAGGTAGACTTTCAGTAGATAAGTATGCAAGATTGCTTGGAGATACCGGGCATTTATTTAACTTTGCCACTATTGCTCCAGAATCTAACGATGTTGGATTGGCAGTAACTTCTGCTCTTCAAACTGAAGGTTATCCTAAACTGTATTACTATCAGAAAATGCTTAAGAAGAAAGGTAAATCTAGACCTGAGGTAGATAAATCTCCAGGATGGTTAACTACACAAAAGAACCGTTCTGTTATTGTAGAGGGACTTGAACAGGATATTCGAGAAGATAATATCACTGTTAAAGACCCTTTCTTTGTTCAAGAAGCATATACCTTTATATATGATGGTTTAGGTAGGCCAGTTGCAATGGGTAAGCATAGAGCTAATAATTCTACAGTAGATGTAGACCTAGAGGGGGATGTATATGCAGATGACTCTATATTCGGTAAAGCAATCTGTAATCACATAAGAAAAGGAAAAACTAACGTAATAGTACAACCGAAATGAAAAAGCTCAATTTTAATTGGAGTTGGGGTAGAAAGAAAGACCCACCTCCTGAATCAAACAAGGAGCCAAGCAAGCCAAAAGCTGCTGCTATATCTCCTGGTAGAGTATCAGTGGATGAAGATAACTCTTTACTCAGTACTCTGAAAGGGATGACCGTAATGGTAGACCCTTCTTTTCGTGTTGAAGTAATCCCTTTGATTCGTGATTTATATAAGGTAAATCCGGATATGGGCATTGCTTTGCAGGATATGTTTAAGTTGGCAAACACAGGTCATACGGTAACATTCCCAAATAATTCAGATGCCGAAGCAGATAAGATGAGAAAACATCTTACCGAAGCTACAAAGAAATGGTCTAGGTATACTGCTGGTATAGATGGTCTAGTTAATAAGATGATTGTACAATGCCTTGTTAGTGGAGCTATATCTGTTGAAGGAGTTCCCAATGATATGTTGGATGGTTTGGACACAGTCTTATTCCTTAGACCAGAGAACATTGTTTTCAAAAGGGAGAACAATGGAGTATATTCTCCTTACCAGAGGAATAAGAATTACTTTGTTAAGCACCAAGATTATATCAAACTAAACCCAGAAACTTATGTGTATGCTGGTATGTTTAATGATACCGATGAACCTTATGGGATTCCTCCTTTTATGGCAGCATTGGATTCATTAAAAGGTCAACATGATATGAAGGTTAACTTCAAACACATAATGGAGATGGTTGGTATGGTAGGATTCTTGGAAGCTAAGATGACTAAACCAGACCAGAATCCAAATGAAAGCTTACAAGCTTATCAATCCCGTCTTGAACGTACCTTAAAAGATTTGAAAAGAAATCTTCGTAATGGTATGAAAGATGGTATAGTAACTGGTTACATTGATGACCATGAGTTTAAACTCAATTCAACTACCAAGGAACTTGGTAATATTGAGAAACCCTGGAATATGAATCAGCAATCAGTTGCAAATGGTTTGGGAGTTAATGGAAACCTTATTGGAGTTAGTTCAACAACAGGAGAAGGAGCAACGGGTATAATGCTGTCTAAGTTAATCAGCCAGTTAAAAAATATCCAAATGCTTGTAACTTATGTATTAGATTTTCTTTATTCTCTAGAACTGCGTCTGGCAGGCTTTGATAATAAGGGGATAAAGATATCATGGGGAACTTCAACTATCTCTGATGAAGTTAAGGTTCAACAGGGTCTTCAGTATAAAATCCAAAACCTGGATTTATTATATAAGGCTGGTATCATTAGCCAAGACCAATATGCTTGGGCAATGGGTTATGATTCTCCTGATGAAGACGAACCAAGAGTTTCACTTGAGGACCAATTTGCTAAAGGTAATTCAGACCCTCAAGAGGGAACCAAGAAGAAGCAAAGGCAGGATGATAAAAACCAATCTGCTCGTAGGTCAAGAGATAAAACTAATCCGGCTCCATCTCGTGGAGACCAAAATACAAAAGCAAGATGAGTAAATTTACTAAGAAAAACAAAGAGCATCTTGATTCAATGGTGATTGGCCAGGGTCATACCATTATGGCTGGGTATATCCCAGAATCAGTTGGAGCCCAGGCTTTCTCAGAGAATTATTACAAATGGAAGACTCCGACACCGGATACCATTGCTCAATTTGGATTTTGGGGAGGAGATATAGATTATAATACCTATTATCCAAACCTTGACAAATCAGAACTTACTCCAAAGGATGAAGAGTTCATCGAGCCAATGTTCAGATTACTTTCTGAAACGATTGTATCTAAGAACTGGAATCCTACTGACTTTGGTCAGAATGGAGTACTTAAGGCTTCTATGAGAATGTTACTTGGACAAACAGTAAATTGCGACCATGAAACCAATATTGGTAATGCCATTGGAGCTGTATCTCAAGTAATGTGGCAGGAGTCTTATAAGGATGGAAGCTTTACTATACCTGCAGGTATCAATGGTATTCTGAAGATTGATGGTAAAGCTAACCCAAGAATTGCTAGAGGTATTCTTATGGAACCTCCCTCAATTCACAGTAACTCAGTAACAGTACAATTCAAGTGGGATAAATCACATCCGGGAATGGAAGATGGTGAATTCTACCAGAAGCTTGGTACTTATGACTCTAAGGGTGAAATGGTTCGTAGAGTAGTTACTGAAGTAGTTCGTTATATGGAAACATCTCTGGTATCTCATGGAGCTGATTCTTTTGCTCAAAAGATTGGTGAAGATGGTAAAATCATTAATCCAACTTTTGCAAAAAGAACCTGGTCTTCTTATGAGGAATATCGGGATGACAAGTCCAAACAGTACTTCTTTACTGACTACAAAACAGACTTCAACTCATTCCAAGAAAAGGACAATACTCCAGATTCTTTTAATGATAATGGTACCCAAGAAAATCATAATCCTAATAAAGAAAATATGAACAAAGAATTGCAAGAATTTTTAGAAAAGCTTTTCGGAGATAACATGTTATCTCTGGCAGAGGGCAAAGAAATGACTCAGGAAGAAGTTATTTCTTGTATTCAAAGCTTGGTATCATCCAAAAACAGTCTTCAGACAACGGTAGATAATCTTACTACAGAGAAATCTTCTCTTACAGAACAGATTACCAACCTGAATGCAGAAGTTGCAAACTTGAAGGAAATGGCAACTGTAGGAAAGAATCACATTGCTTCTCTCCGTGAAAATGCTGTTACTACTTACAAGAAGTTGATGGGTGACAAAGCCGATGAAACTATTGTTACAATGTTGAATGCCGAAACTACTGGCATCGTTACTCTCATCTCCTTAACTAAGGATTATCAGAGTCGTCTGGAAGAAAAATTCCCAATGGTATGTGCAAGCTGTGGTTCTCATGATGTAAGCCGTGCTTCTTCTGTTGCAGAGAATGATGAAAAGACTGGAACTCAGAAACCTGCAACTACTTCGAATGCAGAAGCCAAGTCTACTTCGGAAACCCTCGAAGACTTGTATAAGAAGAAATTCAAGTAATAATCGATAAATATCACTGTTATGACTAAAATCGTAAACAAAGACCAGCCAATGACGCTGTTTGGGGAAAAGACCCCAAGAGCGGTGATTTACAAAAGTGAATCACACAAATTGCACCAAGCTTTCTGTGTAAAAGATGGTGAAACAATTTTGCAAGGTATGCCGGTAGCTCTTGGAGAAGACGGTTTAATTGAACCTTACACTGAATCTACTCAGGTATATATCGGAGTGGCAGTAACCGACAATGTAAATCCTGCTTACCAGGCACAGAACAAATTCCCAGTAGAGGTAACTGTTGCTGTAGAAGGTTACATGATTTGTAACTGGGTATCTAATACTGCTGACTTAAAAGCAGGATATGTAGTTCCCTCTGGTGACTTGCTGAACGACAGATTTGTAAAAGCAAATCAGTCACCAGATGCTACACCTTTCATTGCCATCATACCTGCAGATGAGGCAAACGAGGTAATTCAAGTACTTATTAAATAAGAGAAGAAGAAACATGGAAAAAGTTGATATTTCAAAATTGAAGAGAGAAGACTTCGCAAAAGAACTTCCTCAAATGGTACAGCAGTTGGATGCTTACCGTCAAGGTTCACAGAACAAGAAACCTGTGGACATCACATTAGGTGAACTTACCACTGGTAAATGGGGTATTACCCAAGATGAATTGTTCGAGAAGTTGGATATCAATCCGAAAATCGACACAATGGAAAACATCTTCACAATGCCTCAGCAAGATGTTCGTTGGATTGTTCCGGAAATCATTCGTTCTGCCATCACTCTTGGTATGCGCCAGGCTCCGTTCTATCCGGAGATTATTGCTTCTGACCAGTCAATCAGTGGTCTTAGCGCAATCATGCCGATGATTAACATGTCCGATGCTGCTCCTGCAAAGGTTAATGAAGCAGAAACTATCCCATTGGGAGATGTAAGCTTTGGACAGAAATCAGTAAGTCTCTTCAAAATTGGTAAGGGATTCAAACTTACTGATGAAGTTCGTAACTACGTATCTCTTGATGTATTGGCAATCTACCTTCGTGACTTCGGTGTTCAGCTCGGTTATGCAATGGATACTCTGGCCATGGATGTTGTTATCAATGGTAACAAACCAGATGGTTCAGAATCTGCTCCGGTTATCGGTGTATACGAAACTATGAATGGTATCACTTACAAAGATTTGCTGCATATCTGGGTAAGAGCTGCTCGTATGGGACGTAACTTTACTACTATGATTGGTGGTGAAGACCAAGCAATTGAAATGCTGAACTTGCCGGAATTCAAAGAACGTCATTCTGGTACAACTGAAGCTACACTGAATGTGAAGTCTCCTGTACCTAAGAATGCTAACTTCTATATTCACCCGGGAACACCTGACCAAGGTTTGCTGTTGATTGATACAACTGCTGCTTTGATTAAACTGACTGCAAAACAGTTGATGCTTGAATCAGAAAGAATCGTATCAAATCAGACTCAGGCAATCTATGCTACTCTGACTACAGGCTTCTCTAAGATGTATCAGGATGCTGCATTGATTCTGTCTGCAGAGAAGAAGTTCACTGAATTCGGATTCCCTGAATTCATGAACATTGACCCATATCTCTTGGTTAACCTTGAGTAATACTACACCTGGTTTATTTTACAAATAATTCCATTTCTCAATGGGGTAGGTTTTGCGAGGACCTACCCCTAATTTTAAACATCTAAAAACTTAGTAATATGGATAATAAATATAAAGTAACTGTAGGTGCTAAAGCTTACAGCTTCCATGACCAATCTACAGGTATTACAATTTGTAGAGGAGAAGAAAAAGAATTGAGTGCTCGTCAATACAGAACCAAAAAGATTCAGATGGCTTTGAATTCAGGTCACCTTCGTTTGGTTCTTGATAAGAAAGCTACCGACAAATACTCCAATGAGGACATCGATAAGTTGGAAAAGAAACTGAATGCTCAGTTCGAAAAGGGTATGGAAATCAAAAAGATTGCCAAAGCCTATACTCTCGAAGAAGCAACCCTTATCGCTGCTCGTCACGAAATTGTTGCCGACAAAGGTGATACAGTTGAAACTCTGATTCAGGTTCTGTTGGAAGAGTTCGAAGAATCTAAAAAATAAGATACCATGGACAATCTAGACTTTGTAGCTATTGCGAATGGTCTGGAAGTTTCATTTAGAGTATTAACCAAAGTCCCAGCCAAGGCCATTTTTGACTGGGACTTTGGTGATGATAAGGGGTCCGTTTATGATGTTAAACAACCTACTTATACTTATGAAAAGTCCGGATTCTATACAGTAGCGTTGAACATAACGAACTCCGAAGGACTTAACTTAAATGCAACTAAAACCATAATTGTAAATACCGAGTCCAAAACTACATTAACTGATAGTATATATAATCTAATCAATTATTACATTCCTTCAGAAATCTCAGATGGTATGTCATCAGAAGAGAAAGCAATGTACATAACTAAATGGCAGTTATATATCCAACCGCTAGTAAATCATATTATCCCACTGGATAAATATAATGATGAGTTAATGTATGAAGCTCTAGAAAACCAATTAATTATGGAATTGGCAGCATGGGATTATCTCAATGTTAAGCTCCTTAATTTATTAACAAGTACAGGAGAATACCTAAGTCAACTTACTTCAACCAAAGAACAAGTTGGTGATGGTTCTTCTAAACCGGAACAAGCTCGAGGTGATAGAATCAAACAAATCACAACTGGGCCTACTGAAGTACAGTACTATGATACACTTGCCGATGCAACATCTTCCCTATGGAAAACATTTTCTCAAGCAATGCAACCTGGTGGTATCATAGACGAGTTAAGAAAAAACCTTTGTATGTTAGCTGGACGATTGGAAATCTACTTACCATTCTGTGACCAAGCAAGTCATGTAGTAGTTCCAAGAGTAGTAGACAGAAGAAGACCTGGATTAATAGATGGGCCAAACCCCCGCTTTCCAGTAAAACGTAATGGTAGAACCTTAATTAGAAAACGATGACCAAGACTCCTCATAGATTGGTTAAGAACCGGTCTTGGGATAGATACAAGAAGATTATAAATGATTTCTTGGATATAGATGCTGGTAGGCAAACTATAACTTGGGCAAAGAATGTAAATCAACTCCTAAGTCATGGAGAAGATGAAATCCCTAAATATTATAATATACCAATCGAGGCATTATGTTATTACAATGCCTTCAGAAACTGGCCAATTAATAAGGCAACAGTAACTGGAGAACTCGATGATGAGAATTTATCAATACTGGTTACTAAATCATATATAGAACAACTGGGACATTTAACTCCAGAAGGCTATTGGGATTTTAACTGGTCTGAAGATAGGTTCGTAATTAATGGTATTACTTATAAACCTTCTGGAGATACACAAGTTGCTCAGGCCAAGGATGAAGCATTAGTCTTCATGGTTATCCTAAAAAGGGACCGAGATACCAAAATACAATTCGTAGAATAAAATTGAAAAGTATATGGCAAAGATGTTAATGTTACGATGGAAACCAATTAATACCGGAAACGGTATTTGGTTTGATAGTAACCTGATTGTCTTGAACGGTACATCTGGAGTACATATTGAAAGTAAGAAAAGTAATTTAGACGTTACCACATTCCAGTCTATGACTGGAGGTAAGTTTGTTACTTGCTTTCAAGATTACTTTGGAGAAGTTTGGGATAAGATAATACCTCATCCGGGTATTGGCCAGGTGATAAAATTCCGTATCAATCAACTTCCAGATTATGCAATAATCAGAGGTGATATTGAAGACGGGGGAGACCCAGACCCAGAACATCCAGATATTCCAATGAATGCCTTCTGTGGAAAAGAAGGAGAACCATTCAGAGATAAGAATTCTGACTTCTTCTGTGGTAAGCAAGTAATCAATCCTTAAAATAATAACAATATGTACGTAAGTAAGTATTACACAAATGAAGAAATTGACCAAAGACTTTTACAAGGTTATTTTGATGACTTCGTAAAGGCTGGGTTTGCCGGAACTATTAATGAGTTCTGGGCATTCGTTCTTTCTATTGCCAATAAGGTAGATAAGAGAGAAGGATACGACTTATCTAAAAATGACTTCACAGATAAACTCAAAGAGAAACTGGAGGGCATTGAAGAAAGAGCAAACTACATCACTAAGCTTTCTCAGTTGGAGAATGATACTAAGTTCCAAACTGAAGAACAGGTAAGACAAGCTATCAGTGATTTGATTGATGGTGCTGATGATGCACTTGATACATTAAAGGAATTGGCAGAAGCATTGGGAAATGACCCGAACTTTGCTACTACAATTACCAACAAACTAACGGATTTACGTAATGCACTGACAGATGAAGTTAACCGAGCTAAGGAGGAGGAAGGGAAACTGAGTACCCAAATTAGTGAGGTTAACTCTAATTTCATCAAGGCAGTGGATTTACTTAATGATAAAATCGACACTGCAGTTACTAACCTTATTAATAAGATAGATAAGGTAGAAGCAAAAGTCGATAAGAATACTGCTGACATTGCAGACCTCAGAAATGAAACTACTGGTTCATTGGCAGAAGCTAAAGCTTATGCTAAAGACTTGGTAGATAAAGAAGCTGAGCTTCGTAAAACTGCTGATGATGCTTTATCTGAAAGTATTCACCAACTGAACACCTTGCATATCAATGATAAGGCAGAGCTCAAACAAGATATTGCGGCAGAAGCCCAATTGAGAGCAAATGCCGATGCAAATATTCAGTTGAAACTAACTGAAGAAATCACCAATCGTCAAACTGGTGATGCTGCTTTAGAAAGTAAACTTTCTGATGAGGTAGTAAATCGCAAAGCTGCCGATGAAACTCTTCAGAATTCAATTACCAAAGAGGTAGCTGACCGTACTAATGCCGATAATACTCTTCAGGTAAATATCGATAAAGAGGCTCAAGCTCGGGAATCTGCAGACCAAGTTCTTCAGACTAATATTAATTCCGAAGCTGCAACTCGTACTGCTCAGGACCAAATCCTTGACCAGAAGATAACTGCCTTAAGTGAAAAGACTGATGGTGATAAGTCTGATGTACTTGCTGCTATCGAAGCTGAGAAGGAAGCTCGTATTGCTGCAGATGCCGACCTTAATTCCAAGAAAGTAGATAAAAGAGAAGGTTATTCTTTAACTAAGAATGACTTTACAGATCTCTTGCTTGCCAAATTGAATGGAATCGAGGAACATGCTAATTACATTACCCTTGTATCTCAATTGGCAAATGATGCTGGTTATCAAACAGAAGCCGAAGTAGAGGCAGCTATCGAAAAGATTATTGGTTCTGCACCAGAAGTACTTGATACTCTGGAAGAGATTGCTAAAGCATTAGGAGATGACCCTAATTTTGCTTCAACTATCACAAAGAAGTTGGCAGCAATTACCGAAAAGGTAAACCAAGAAATAGAAGACCGTACTGCAGCCGATACAGCATTACAAGCCAATATCGATAAAGAAGTTGTAGAACGTAAGGAAGCTGATGCTGCTCTTAAGGAAGAACTTAAGGAGTATGTAGATAATTCTTCTGAAACAGGGAACACTGCTCTTCAGGTAGTTAAGGATAACTTGGCAAAAGAAATCCAAGACCGTAAAGATGCAGATGCTACCCTGCAAGCAAATATTGATAAAGAAGCCTCCGATAGAAAGGATGCCGATAAAACCCATACCGATAATATTGCTGCTCTTACTCAGCGAGTTTCGGATTTGGCTTTATCAATCCAGGATGCTATCAATACGGTTAAGAATGAGTTAACTGCTCAAGTAAATGCCAATACTACGGCAATTGCTACTAACCAAGCAAATATCACAAAGAACTCTGAGGCAATTACTGCCATGAATAAAACCATTGCCGATAACTACAAGGAAGTTAAGGATATGGTTAACGAGGAAATTGTGGACCGTACTAATGGCGATAGCAATTTAAGTTCTCGTATTGATACAACTAATATTGCTCTGGGAACAGAAACAGCAGAACGTAAGGCAGCAGACCAAATCCTTCAAGTAAATTTGGATAAGGAAGTTGGAGACCGTAAGTCTGCAGATACTGCCCTTGAAACTAAAATTGAAGGTCAGATATCTAACTTAAGCCAACAGACTTCTTCAGAAATTACTCGAGTAGAAGGTAAGGTTACTCAAGAAGTTAAAGACCGGGAAGCTGCAGATAAAACATTAAGCGACCGAATTGATTCCTTGGAAACCGGTTCTACTGAAAGCTTAAATGAAATCAAAGCAAAGGTAGATGCTAATACGGTAGCAATTACTACTGAGAAAGACCGAGCAACCGCTAGAGAAAATGCTATACAGGCCAATTTGGATACTGCAATAGCAAATCATAAAGACGAAGTAAATGGTTTATCTAAGGATATATCTGATGAAGCCAATACTCGTTTAGCCGGGGATACTGCTCTTCAGGTAAATATTGATAAAGAGGTTGCTGACAGAAAGAATGCCGATACCCTATTAGAGAATAAGATTGCTCAGGAAGTATCAGACCGTACAACTGCTATACAGGCAATTGAATCTAAGAAGGTGGATAAGGTAGATGGTAAAGTACTTTCTTCAAATGACTTTACCGATATCCTTCTGATGAAATTAAATGGTATAGCTGAACATGCTAACTATATCACAAAAGTTTCTGAACTTCTGAATGATTCAGGATTCCAAACAGAAGCAGAGGTAGAAGCTGCAATCCAGAAAATCATTGGTTCTGCTCCTGGTGTATTGGATACACTTGAGGAAATTGCCAAGGCTCTCGGTGATGACCCCAACTTTGCAACAACTATGACTCAGAAGTTAAATGAGTTAACTACGAAGATTGAGACAGAAACCGAAAAACGAGTTGAAGGCGATGAAGCTTTGGATACTAAGCTTACTACTTTGAGTACTACCTTGACCAAGACAGTAGAGGATTTAAGAACTTATGTTACTGAAACTCGTACTGAACTATTGGCAAGGGCAAATAACCAGGATGCTCTTATCAATCAGAACTCGGCTAATATTCAGAGAAACTTGGAATTAATCCAAGGTATTCAGAATAATATCTCTGGCTCTTACTTAGAAGTTAAGGCTTTACTTGAAACCGAAATTGCTGCTCGTAAGGCAGAAGATATTCGATTAGAAGCCAAGATTGATAAGAACTCTACCGATTTAGCAACTGAAGCAGAAGAAAGAAAAGCTGCTGATAAGGCTCTCCAAGATGCCCTGGATGCAGAAGAAGCTGCAAGAACTGCTGCTGATACTGCCCTTGGAGTTCGTATTGATACCGAGATTGCTGAAAGAAAAGCTGCTGATAAAACCTTACAAGATAATATCGATGCAGAAGAAACTGCTCGTACTGAAGCAGATACTGCATTGGGTGCAAGAATCGATAAAGAAATCCAAGACCGTACAAATGCCGATAATGCTCTTGGTACTCGTATTGATGATGAGGAAGATGCAAGGGAAGCTGCTGATACTCAGTTACAAACGAACATCACTGCTGAGGAGACTGCTCGTATTGCTGCTGATAAAACCTTACAAGATAATATCGATGCAACCAATGCACATACCATTAATACTCATCGTTTGGATTCAAATCCAGTACTTAATGGTACAGATATTAAATTGGACGGTTATTCTGAAAATGAGGGTACTACCGTTGCAGACTTGGCAATCAAGGCTACAGATACTACATCTCAGGCTTTCGGTAAAGTTCAAAAACGTATCAATGTAGACAAGTCAGAAACCGATACTAAGATTAACAAAGTAAAAACAGCTGTTGGTCTTACCGATAATTTGGGATTACCCGGACTTGATGATACCAATTATCTGGCTGGTTCAGAGAATCTTATAGCAGCAGTTAAAGAGTTGGATAATCAGATTAAGTCTTTTTCGGATGATGATGGTGCTGAGTTAGCTCGTATTGAAGCTAAAATAGATAAAGAAGTTCAGGACAGAACTGCAGCCGATACAGCATTAAAGAATGAACTTAACGGTAATATCAATACTGCTAAATCCGAACTTCAGGATAATATCACTGCTGAGGAGACTGCTCGTATTGCTGCCGACGAAGCTTTGGATACTAAGCTTACTACGGCAATCAATAAAGAGGTATCAGACCGTAAAGCTGCAGACACGGCTCTGAAAGAAGAACTCACGGCAGCAATCAATAAAGAGGTATCAGACCGTACAACAGCCGATAATACTCTAAATACTAAGATTGATAAGGAGATATCCGATAGAACTGCAGCTGATACCGCTCTGAAAACGGAACTCACTGAGGATATCAATGATGTATTGGCTGCTCTGAATGCTTTCAAGGCAACTAAAGCTCAGGCTAATGGCTTAGCATCTCTGGATGAAAACGGTAAAGTACCTGCAGGTCAACTACCTTCTTATGTAGATGATGTAATTGATGTATATGCTACATATGATGTATCAGATACTAATGAGGTAACTAACATCAAACTGTATACAGATGAAAACCATACTACCGCAGTAGTTGGTGAAGCTGGTAAATCTTATAATGATATTACCCCAGACCATCCCGGATATCAATTCCGTTGGTCAGGTACTACTTGGGTACAGATCGTTTCTGGTGGATTAATTATCGGTGAAATCACTGGTACTGCCTTTGATGGTGCTAAAGGTAAAGCTCTTGAGGCCGTAGCTAACGGGTTACCAATAAATTCTGTATCATCATTGGCTAGATTTGAGGCTAATGGTAATAATGTAAACTTACTTTACGATTCAGCTTCTAAAGGTAATGGTAATATCTATAAGGCTAATCCATCTTCTTCTATTAGTATACCAGCAGTTACTACTACTAAGGCCGGTGTTATGACTGCCGCAGATAAGGTAAAACTTGATACTACCTTACCAAAACAAATCTCAGATGAGGTTGCTGCAAGAACGGCTGCCGATGAGGCAATCAGGGGAGAATTGGCTGATGATATTGCTCAAGAGGTATTGGATAGAGATGCTGCTATTAAAGTTGCTAAAGATGCACTCCAGGCAAGTATCACTAAGGAAGTTACAGACCGTACCAATGCAGATGCTACTCTGAAGACTACTCTGGAAAAAGCTATTGCTGATGCTAAGACAGAACTGGAAACAGCAGATGCTACTCTTCAAGGTAATATCACTAAAGAAGTTAATGACCGTAAGGGAGAGATTACTCGAGTAGAGAAATTAATCACTGATGAAGCTGCAACTAGAGCTCAGGCAGATATTGATGTAAATGAAAAGGTAGATTTACATATTGCTAACAAATCTAATCCTCATGGAGTAACCAAAGCTCAAGTGGGATTGGGTAATGTTAACAATACATCAGATGCAGATAAACCAGTATCTACTGCTCAAGCTACGGCTATTGCAGATGCCAAGGCTGCAGGTACCAATGCTCAAACCAATCTTACTACTCACATGCAGAACATGAGTAATCCTCATGGAGTAACAAGAGACCAGTTGGGATTGGGTACTACTGCTGAGATTATCTTTAAGAAGGTATCTGCTCCTTCTGGTTTATGGAAAGAATCTGACGAAAGACTTAAGACTTTCATTAAACCCTTGGAACATACTCTCGATGAAATCTGCTCTATACCTACGGATTCATTTATGATTCGAGGTAATCATGATATAGGTACAATTGCTCAGACAATCGAAAAACATTTCCCAGAATTAGTTTCTGAGAATACGGTTAAACCTGAAACAGTCCCTAATCCGGATGCCTTTGAAAAGGTAGAAAAGGATGGAGAAACCTATATCCTGGTTAAAGAGGTAGATTATTCTAAGATGTCAGTATTGGCAATCGAAGGTATCAAACTTCTGAAAGCCGAGATTGATGAATTAAGAGAAAAACTTTTGTTCACAAACTTAGATTAATATGGGTGAGATAGCAACATGGAGTGCTGTCAAAACTAAAGTAGGCCTTGGTAAGGATTCAAATGAATGCCCTACCAAGGCTGAATTGTTGGCACTCTCTCCTACAGGAACAGGAGAAAATTACGTTGGCTTGGAATTAACCAATGCCAGTTCCTACGGAAACAATGAAACTGTACAACTCTCGGATATTCATAAGGTAACTTATAAGTATGTATTTACCGTTGAAAATCCAACTTTAACCTTTACTCCTGCAGGTGGAGTACCTACTCCCTCAAGTGCAAATGTAGCATCTACCCGGGAGAAAGTATTAGATGGAGTAGCTACTGGTATTATTGAACGTTGGAGTTATGGTTATCCTGCTTTACCAGCTTGGCTTACATTAACTGCAGATTTAGGTTATAGAGCTACGGAAAACACGGATACTTCGGAGAGAGAGTTTACTCATACTTTAACTCAGCAGGATTCGGGTAAACAGTTAACCATTACTCTTACTCAAGCTGTAGGAGTTGAAACTTGGGAATATACCTTTTCAGTTCAGAACCCTAATTTAAGTTATTCGGCTTTAGGAGGTTCTGCAACTCCCGAAATAGCAGGGTATAATTCCTTTAAGCAAAGGTATATAAATGGTAAACCAGTAGGTACTCAGGTAGATGTAGGTTTTTCATCCCCTGACTTACCATCTTGGATATTTATGGATGACGAGAATCACTATACTGCTTTAGAGAATAAATCAGAAAACTCTCGTTCTCAAGTATTTACCAGTACTCAGAATGAATCTGGTAAAAAAGTAACAGTAACCTTTACTCAAGCAGCAGGAGTAAAAACCTATGGTACACCTACAGTATATTTAGGAAGCATCGCAGATATCCCTGCATCGGGAGGAACTGCAGCTACACCTACTTATACCTATTCTCAACTTTGGGGATGGAATGGTAAAACCAATGATGGTGGTACTATAAGTTCTGGAGCTTCAGTAGTATGGTCTGAAAACATATCGGGTTCTAATCTGGGCACGACTGCAAAGGCAAGAACTAAATTGGGAAGCCGTACATTAACCGTTACTCTTAATGGTAAATCTGGCAATGCTTCAATTGATATATACCAAGCAGAGAATAAAATAACTAACGTAACTCAGGGTGCGTGGGTAGTTTCCATTTCTGCAAACCCAAGTACCTTTACCGAACAAGGTGGTACATCACAAATCTCTGCAAGTGCAAGGGCAAGTAGAACTAACCATTGGTCTTCAGGTGCAACTAATGCAGCATCCGATGCTACTGGTACTCCAACGTTAAGTATACCTACTGCAGTAACCGGATTCAGTTTATCAGGTACTACTTTGACTGTTGCAGAAAACACAACTGCAAATCAAAGAAGCGTAGTAGTAAGGGCAACTATGGATACCGTTTATAAAGAAGTTACGGTAACTCAAAGTGCATATCTAGTAGAATGGAGATATACATTAACTACTTCTACTCCAACGTTAAACTTTGATGCCTTAGGTACAACCAAATCTGGGACAATTAGTAGTTATCGTGAAAAATATATTAATGGTTCTTTAGTAGAAGGTTCACATGAAGGTGTTAATATCCAAGTTAAATCTACTTCTGCTGAAATACAAAGTGCTACTGCTGCTGTGGCTATTACCCTGAAAGAGAATACTACAACTCAAGCAAGAACTGGTACTGTAGTATATGAGCAGGTGGGTTCAGGCAAAACCGTAACCATTACTTGTAGTCAGGCCGCAGGTACAGTGGCCATTAGAGAAGAGTTGGTTATTAAGGAGAGTTTCCCTACAGCTCCAAATATTGGAGGAACTGTTAAAGCTTTAGTAAGGTCTGGTTATTGGGACGTGGTAAATGGTAAAGATACAACTTGGCATGATGATACTCCTACTGTAAAAACTAAACCTAGTTTTGTAAGTAGTACTAGTGTAACTTATGAACTTGGTGTGGGATATCGTATAAGTGCTACTATGCCAGAGAATACTTCTGAATCTCAACTTAGTGGTAGTTTAAACTTAGAGTACGGTAGTAAAACTCTAAGTTTAGGTGTAAAACAAGCAGGTGCTAGTGTTGCTTGGTCTTATGAACTAAAGGTAAATAACGGTACTCAAGATTTAAATCAACAAGTGCCTGCTAAGCCTAGTGGTACTTACTCTTTTACCATAAGTAGTAAAAGGTATAAGATTGTTAACGGTTCTGTTACAAGTCAAAGTGAAGATACTACTTGGACTACGTCTATACCGGGTTCTCCAAGTTGGATTCATGTAGAAGAGCAATCTAATACACTCATAGTAACCGTAGATGAGAATACAACTACTAGTCAAAGAAGTGCAGATATCGTTATATTTCAAACTGGTAGTAGTGATACTTCGATAACTTTGACAGTTGAACAACAAGCTGCAAGTATTACTTGGAATTATACCTTTAATATATTTCAGCCTTCATCCAAGGTACTGAATGTACCAGCTAAGATGATAGACCCCGATACTATTGTAGTTAATTCTTACAGAACAAAGGTAATCAATGGTACACAAACTTCAACTAAAGAATTTGTAGAAGTAACCATTGACCCAATCGAAGAATCCTGGTTAGAAGTTACCAAAAACAGTAATGACCAGACTCAAGCTGAGTTATTCGTAACTTGCTTAGAGAATAAAGTATCTTCAATTAGAAGTGCTACTGTAACAATTAGACAAGTAGGTACAAGTAATCTTGACCAAGTAGATATCAACCAATCAGCTGCAACTGTATCCTATAATTATTATATTGGTTTTAATGGTAATCCCGATGTAGGGGGATATTCCCTGAATTGGGAATATACTCAGTTTGGTTCTAGTCATGGTCAATCTATAGATTTAAAATGTTGGAGAAAACCAGTAATTAATGGTATAGAATCTGATACTGAGGAAGCTGCAGAATACGAAGTTATTTTTAGTGGAGTTGGTATAGATTCCTTTACAGTTACAAATACACCGTTATCATATGACCCAACTATAACTACCGTAAGGGCATATCCTAAGTCTATCAATGGTTCGGTATTCGATTTAAAGGGTACAGTACAATATAGGATAGCCGATTACCCAAGTAAATCTGCTTATCTGTACCTTACTCATAAACCAGTAGCAACTGTAAAGAGGTGGACCTTCCAATGGTATGACCAAGTTGAAAGTGTAACTATAAAGAATGTAAGTCATGATTCTAGTGCAGGTAGCATTTCTCCTATAACCATAATTTCTAAATGTGAGTACTTACTTGCTAGCAATCAATCCCAGGTTGCCTATACAGAGTATATAAAACCTAATGAAGACGAAGATACTGCAACTCCAGTAAGTTGGGGTAGGTTAGTAGAAAACGGTCAAACTGCCCAAAACGATTATGACTACGCTTATTTGGTAGATGAGAATAAGGAAGATTATGATAGGCAGGCTACCAGGACCTTTACTCAACCGGGTAATCCATCAAATAAAAGGTTATACCTATACGTAACTCAAGAATCCCCCCATACACCAGAAGTAGCATTTGATGTGTATAACAGTAGTCTATCTGCCTCCTTGTTAATGGGTATTGGTTGGAGATCTAATGAAGGTAGTGATTCTTTACCTAATCTGAGTAGAGGAGAAAATTTAGGAGCGCATGGTAGCAATAAAAGTAATATCCAAGTAGTTTACCATGCTCAACCCATTACTACTAGTCAGAAGTGGTTACCAGCAGCTCCTTCATTAAAGGAATTTAGTTATGATGGTTTGCCAATAGCCTTGAATGGAACTGACAGATATTATAATATATCAGAGTTTCAGTATGGTAGCTCATCGGCATCAGAACTCTTTAAAGTTACAGTAGATAATATAGATTATGACCAAACCCATGGTGGAAGTTTAACCTTACAATGGGAAGCCAGATTATCTAATAATAAACCTACTAATGGTATGTATGTAGGTATGATTGTACTTACTCCAGTAAGAGGTAATTTACCTGCTATTTATGTAAGGTTATATTATCAATCTCCTTCTGTAAAACCTTCAGTTTAATTAGAGTTAAAATCTTCCAACTCTAAATCTTAACATCGCATGGGAGAATCCATAGGAATCTACAGAAAAATTTAAAGTACGATACTATAGCATTATTAATGTATATGGCCATATACGAATAACTTTAAAAATTAACTTTATGTTTAACAACTTAAAACTTAAAGACTATACTTAAAGACTATGGGAGTAGAAGTTAAATCTGGTGGTGAGGGCGTAATCGTCGCTGACCGCGGTTGTAATGATGGTTGCTGTTGTAATAAACACAACTCAGGCTGGGGCTCTGGTTGGGGTGCAGTCGGTGGTGCATTGGTAGGTGGTGGCTTTGGTGCTGCTGCAGTGTCTGTATGGGACAAAATCAATGACACTAAAGCTGACATTCAGAAAGTAGAGTCTACTGTTCAGGAAGCAAAGGCAGGTATCTATAAAGATATTTCTGATGCTGCTAGAGGAGTAACTCAGGAAATCAGCGGAGTTGCAAAAGATGTTGCTGGTGTTGGTAGAGAAATCCTTAACAATCGTTTCACAACGGAAAGAGGACTTTGTGATTTGGGATACAAAACCAATTCCGATATCCGGGATTCTCGTGACCAAATGGGAGCAGGCTTCAATCGTGTTATGGACCGTCTTTGCCAGATTGAACATGAACAACAGAATTGCTGCTGCGAAACTAAAGGTTTGATTAAAGAAGTGAAGTCCGAATTGGCTCTTCAACTTGAACGTTGCTGCTGTGACCTCAAGAATGGCCAACAGGAAATCAAGTGTCTTATCGAGAACACTGCTAAAGACCAGGAAATTGCCCGTCTCAACAGAGTAGTAGATGCTCAGAGAGACCAGAACATTATCCAGTCAGTAGTTGCAGCTCTTAAGACTACATCCACAACCCCGGCTTAATAATGACCGTCGTCATTACGTAAGCCAGATTAGGAAGGAGTGCATCTTACATAGGTGTACTCCTTTTTTCGTTTATACCCACCTAAAGATAAAACGATATGGAAAGTGAAGAGATTAAGAAAGAACCAACCAATGGAAATCAACTAAAAGATTTTACTATTCAACTTACATTGCCTGCTCCCAATGCAGAGATAGCAAAGGAAGTAGCAAATAAAGCACAGTCACTCATTGACCAATTTGGATACTATCAATTCTTAAACCTGGTAGACTTTATGCAAAGGAATCCAGGTGCAGTATCATTTGGTTTAAACTTAATTAATAAAAGATGAACATGGAAGATTTGATTTTTTCTAAATTGCAGAAAGGTGATACCATATACACCTTAGAGAGAGACAGACGTTCTGGGTATCCAATCTTTGATAAGGCCCAAGTATTAAAAGTAGGTGAAAGCAAACCTAGAGCCACTGGCCCAGATGGAAGCTTTGCCGCAAATACAGAAATCTCTATTCAAGATTCTGTATCAGCTGTTACAATATACCTTCCTACCGATGGTGTAGAGGGTATTCATAATAATGTTTATTATACTACTGACTTACGCAATATCGTAAACGAAGTAAATATCCAAAGAACTAATGCTGTAAATATTCTCAACAATCGAGATAAATATGAGGCAATAGTTACTGAATGCGATAATATTTTTCATACTATCGATGGTATGTTAACTCCTCAACAACAACCAGCTCAGGCTTATAAGCAAGAAGAGTTCGAGGCTTTTAAAACTGAGGTAGCAGAGAAGTTATCCATGCAACAAGATATTCTTATGAAGATTGCCAGTGAGTTGGGATTAAATAAGAATAAAGATGCCAAGCAAAAAGGTTAACATAAACCTCTCGAATAATCTATGTGATATTCAGATTTATGTAGACCCAGTTAAACAACGTCAGGCTGAGAGGTTGATTGCCAAGACTCCAAGTATCATGAAGCTCGGATACGAGTTAGGTACTAGAAAGTTTGGCAATCAACTTCTTCGTATAGTAAGGCGTAGTTTAAATAATGGTCTACCTCCACCTGGTTCCAAAGTTTCTTGGCCTCCTCATGCTACTGCTACACTTAAGAAGTATGGAGCACATACTTTATTAAACCTTACTGGTCAATATGCAAGGTCAGTTACAATGGTAACTCAGAAAGATAGAACCTTTGTTGGTCTTCCTCCAGGATTAAGGAAGATAACATACTCTGGTAGAACTTCTCGAAAAACACTTAACCAAATTGCTATCATGTTGGAGTATGGTAGTAGAGATGGTAATCTTCCACCTCGTCCTTTATGGAAACCTGCTTTCGAAGCTGCAGGTGGAAACAAGGTTTTAGAGAAAGAGATACGAAAACAATTAAGAAAAGAACTCAGAAAATATACAAAGTAATGGCAGATTTTGAAGCAGATAAAACATCTGGTACTGGTCCTGCACTCGTAATGGTACATCCGTTAAAAGTGAATGATACAGAAGCAGATAAAAAAGCCATCCTTACCATTACAGTTAATGGAGTACCTAAGACTGTAAATCTTATTCAAAAGAAAGGCAGCCTTAACTACGAATACAAGTTAGAAGTAGATAAGGAAGCCATAAACATATTGGGTAAGGGTGGCTCTGATACTTTGGCAATCACTTCTCAACGTAGAGAAATGATTAATGGTACACCCCAAGGAGATTGGGAAAATGTAGAGGTTACGGCAGAATTCCTAGAAGAACCACCATTTACTGCTGGACTAAGATTTACAGATAATGAAGAAAAGACTCTAGAGGTATCTATTACTTCTAAGAATACTACTGAACAACTTCTTAGTGGAACTCTAACTATCAAGCAAGTGGGTGGTTTAACTAAAACTGTAACGGTAACTCAGACAGCTGGAGAAATATCTTATAGATATCGTGTAGACCCTCCCAATATTAATCTGAGTGTACCTAAAGACCAAGGTCCTAATGCTTGGGAAGGTTCAGCAGGTTTTACCATGACTGGTTATAGAGCTAAGCTAATCGAAGGAACCCAAGTTTCAGAGGAGCTTATGGGATTTAAAATACCTTCAATTGGTGAAACTAAAAGTTCAAACAATGGTGGTAGTGGTATTAATACCTATACATGGTTTAGTAACTATGGTAGTATAGCTAATACTTACCAGGGTAGTTTTAGTGCTACCTGTCATATGAGGAAAGATGCAGGTATCTTTTTCAATACTACATCCATAAATTGGGAATGCGTATTTAGTGATGGTGGTACTTATACTATGAATACCCTGCTAATGATTCAACTTATATAATATGGTAAATACAGAAGAAATCGTAGAAAGAACCTTTTATATTTGCCTATTACAAACAGCACTTAAGAAAGGTTTAACTCTTAACCCCGAAGATTACTTACCTTTATCACAGGAGAATGAAAAGAGATTCCAGGCAGATAAAGATGCTATGCCTAAATTCATTCCTATATTTGGTATAGGTAATAATCAGGTTAAGGGTGCAAAGACATGCCCTAGAATTACCATTGAACTGCAAGGATTCTATAATGGTGATATAGGTGTTAACAAATATATCATTGGTGATAAGCTAGAAGGTGGGAATTACCAAGCATCTGAATTCTCCTATGAAACAAAGGATATAACTCTAGATATTCACCTGGTATCTAATACTCAAGCCGATATGAGGTTACTTCATAGTATTATGTATGAAGCATTACCTTCTCGAGGATACGTAAGACCTTATTATAATAACTTAGAAGAATGGGAAGATGGTCGGGTAGCACCAACAGGAAACTTATTTATAGAGATAGGTAATTACTATGACCACCCAGATGAGAGTCATGGTCTACTTGAAAAAGTATATCAGTACACTTGTAAGGATGGGATTTTACCCGAGAAGCTTGCTGAAGAAGGTGAACTTGTACCAATTCAAGACATCTCAGTATTGATTGGACTAACCGAAAAGCAAGAATCAGATTTACTTAACCTTAACGTAAAATAGCTCAATACTAGAGGGTATTAAATAAATGAGTAATTAACTTAATTAGTATAAATATGCCTAATTCACCATCTGTAAATTTCGAGTTTAAGAACGAAAATGTTCTTCAAACTACTCCTATGTTAGGAGTTTCATGTGTATTGGCTAGAACTACTAAAGGTCCTTATGATGACCCGTCAGAACTCATCCAATCTTTCTCTCAATTCCAAAGAGTCTTTGGTTCTGAGATAGTACCAGATGGTTCTGTATCAAACATCGAAAAGGCTTTCAATGGTGGTTCTAAGCTTCGTATTATTCGTGTACTTGGTAAGGGTGCAACCAAAGGTGTAGTATCTGCTGCAACAAGAGCTAAAGCTGCATCTGCTCCTAAGGCTGCTGAAGACGGTTCTCCGGTAGTAGCTTCTGCAACTCCAGAGGAACCCACGGCTTCTACTCTTTTCAAGTTTACTTCTGGTTCAGTTGCTGTTGGCTTTGGTTTGGTAACTAAAGGATATGGAGACCCAGTTGGTAGTGCTGAAACTTTCTCTGTGAATATTTACAAACAGGCTAACACGGTTTACTATCAAGTAATTAGTGCTAATGGCCAGGTACTTGAACAAGGTCCAGTAGTAACCTACAAAACTGCAGATGATAACAATGATACTTCTGTAGATTACCTTGCTCTGAGTGCATTTGCAAAGAACTCAGAATATATCGTTCCAGTATTAACTGAAAAGACAGAGAACATCAAATCTTGGAACAACTTCATCAAATGGTTAACTGATGATGTAGATGGGACAAGAAACCCAATTGATATTAAACTCAATGGTGCTGCTATCACTGCCGATGGAGTAAAATTGAATGGTACAATTGGTAGTGCCGGTAGTACTCCTACGGCAGACGAATGGATTGCTTCTCTGGAATTCGTTAAGGATTATGTAGATGTATATCAAATCTTCTGTTCACACATTGACCAACATCTTGAAGCATCTGCTGATGTACTTAAAGTACACAAGGCTGCAGTAGATATGGTTAAAGAACTGCAAGAATATACCTACTACATTGAAGTACCAAAATATACTACTCACTATACTCAGGGTGACCAACCAAGAGACTTGAAATCAATCATCACTTGGATTCAGACTTGCCTTGGTACTGTAGGTAACAGTAAGTATGTTGCTTACTTTGGTGGTGGTATTAAATACTATAATGCCGAAGGTAACTTGGTAGATTCAGATGTTCTTGGTACCATTGCAGGATTAGGAGATGCTTCTGCTTCTCAGTTTGGACCTTGGAAATCATTTGCTGGTATGAATCGGGGCATTATCTATGATGGTAATGGTCCAGTATGCCCAAATTATGGTTCTCCTTCAAGAACTAAGGAACTCAATGAGTTAGCACAGAATTATGCAAATATAATCTGTATCAAAGATGTTCCTAACCAAGGTAAACAGACTTTGCTATGGCATTGTTTTTCTTCTCAGGTAAAACAGGATTCAGAAAGATTCCTTGCAATTGTAAGATTGAATTTGTATCTCAAAAAGAATCTTAGACCTATTCTAGAAAAGTATTTGGAAGAACCAAATATCTGGAACACTTGGAATAAGATTTATCTAGAAGTTAAACCAATGCTGGATAACTTGGTAGATGAAGATGCCATGTCTGAATACACCTGGATGGGTGACCAAGACGCTAACTCGTACAATGACTTATCGGTTAACAATGAAGCCGATGTTCGTCAAGGTAAATACAAAGCAATCCTGAAATTCAAGGATATCGTTCCGATGCAAGAAATCACTATGGGCATCTATATTGACCAGGCATCCAAGTCCGTATCTGTTCAGGACGTTAACGAATAAAATTAAGAAAACATGGGAGCAAAAGTAAAGAATCCAAGAAAGAAATTCCTTTGGAGTATCACATTCCCTAAGCACCCAATCAATACTTATCTGTTCCAAACTTGTACTTTGCCAGATGTAGAGATTGACCAGGTTGCTCATGGAGACGTTAACCGGGACGTTAAAACTGCCGGTAGAGTTACTGTAGGTAACTTAGTAGTAGGTAAACTTTTAACTACTGCAGGTTCAGATACATGGCTTCATGATTGGCTTTATTCATGCCAAGATATGATTGCTGGTGGAGGTTTGGTACCAAGCCAATATTGGGAAAATGTAATCGTAAATGAACTTGCTGAAGATGGAGTTTCCGTACTTAACACCCACCTCTTCGAAGAGGTATGGCCATGTAAGATTACAGGATTAGACCTGGACAGAATGGCTTCAGAAAACACTATCGAAAGTATCGAATTCTCAGTAGGTACTGTAGATAAGTATTAAAAACGCTTAGTCTATTTTCACTAAGATTTTTAGGTGGGAGGGGTGGGATTCCTAGAAAGGGCTCACCCCTTTCTTGTTGTTACAGCGAACACTATGAACTAAAGTATAACCAAATAACTTATTTAAACATGGAATTAAATTGTAGAACACATGAGTTTATAACCCCATCAGGTTATAAATTCTCAATCAGGGAACAGAATGGTGCAGATGAGGATATCTTATCTAATCCTATGGATGTAAGAAACCTTATGAACCTTACTAAGTTCATTCAGGCAATTGTAGTTGATACCGACTTTACTCCTAATCGTAGATTAACGGTAGAGGATGCAGACCGTATCCCTTTGAATGACAGATACTGTATCTTATTCCAATCAAGAATCTTCTCACTTGGTGATGAAGTAGAATTTGAATATGATTGGGGCCAAGAAGGCGGAATACAAACTTACGGTCAATCCTTAAGCGAGATGTTATTCGATAACTATGGAGAATTTCCTACAGAAAAGGAATTGGCCGAAAAACCAAACGCTATCCCTTATTATCCAGAACAAGGTAAGCTTACCGATTACGAAGTAACTCTATCTTCAGGTAAGGTAGTTAAATTTGATTTGCTTACTGGTGCAGGAGAAAGAATGTTGGTTACTTTACCAATAGAAAAACAAACTCGTAATGCAGCATTGATTGCAAGGAACTTACATCTTCAGATTGATGGTAAATGGGAAAAGGTAGAAAGCTTCCATTTATTCTCAGTAAGAGACATTGCAGAGATTCGTAAAACAATATTTGAATATGACCCAGTCTTCGATGGTAACACCGATGTAGAACATCCAAGTATACCTGGAAGAATTGATAAATATCCTATAATGCTTTCACCGACTTTTTTCTACCTGACGGAAGCGTAGACCACCCAGGTACATTCACTTATATATGTAGAGCTGAGGTAGCCATTGACTATCTCAGCTTTTTGCGTCTTCCGTATCGAGAAAGGAAAAGATTTAAGGATATAGCCGATGAGTATTATGAAAACTTAAAAAAGAAAACTAGAAAATGATAGACAGAAGAAGCTTAGTCGAGGTCGGTGTTGCAATGGTATTAAGAGACCGATTCTCTAATGAGGCTGGCAGAATATCGAACTCATTTAGAACAATGATGAACGATATGAATACCTGGAATCGGGGTATTCAAATGTCAACTTCTAATGCTTTTGAGTTTGGAAAAGAATTGGTTGGAGGTATGGCAAGGGCCTACCAATATTCTGCAGGAGTATACGACCAAGTATTCTTAGCTTCTAAAATGTCTGGAGCTAATGCTGCTCAACAGGCAAGGCTAATGCAAATAGCCAAAGAAGTCAATGAGGTAACTCCTCTTACTGCTGCAGATATTGCATCAGGCGAAAGGTACTTGGCAATGGCTGGTAACAATGTAGAGCAAATCGAAAGAATGATTGGCCCTGCAGCTAAGCTAGCTTCTATCTTCAGTATGCCTCTTGGTCAAAAAGGTGGAGTTGCTGACTTGGTGACTAACATCATGCAGACCTTTAATATACCTTCACAGAATGCTACTCAGGTAGTAGACCAATTGGCAACTGCAGTAACCTCTGCAAATATTTCTCTAACAGACCTTGCCCAATCTTTCCAATATTCAGGAGCAGAATTTAGAAATGCCAAAATCAGTATGGGTGATGCAGCTGCAGCCATTGGAGTACTTGGTAATCAAGGTATCCAAGCTTCATCAGCTGGTACTGCATTAGCAAACATGATGCGCTATTTAACACTTTCCGTAACCGGGCAGAAAAAGGGAGGTGGTGAGATGCTAAAATCTTTAGGCATTGACCCAAAAACTCTAGTAGATGCCTCGGGTAATCTTTTGAGATTAGATAAGATTATATCTATATTGGGAGATAAACTTAGAGGTAAACGAGGAATAGATATCTCCTCTGCTTTATTCAATATCTTTGGAGTTCGTGGTACAAGAGCTGCCTCAGCTTTACTTCAGGATTACTGGACTGGAGCTAATAAGCTTACAGAACTTATGGATAAGGTTGCAGGTGCAAACGGTACAGTAGAAAACTTAACTCAAGAAAGATTACAAACTCCTGCTGGTATTATCGAACAGTTTAAATCAAACTGGGAGAACTTTATTGTAACTGCAGGTTCTACACTTGCTGAAGTCTTTAGCCCAGTACTTAAATTGGGTTCTGGTATCCTAAAGATTATTAACAGTATACAAGAAACTTGGGCAGGTAAGTTCTTGGTAAAGGTAGTTGCAACTGGTGCAGTAGTAGGTACTCTATATCAGGGATTTAAGTTTATTCAGGGTACTATCAAGATGATTAGTACCTTCCAGGCTTTAGCTACTTCAGAAACTAATGGTATGGCAGAAGGTATGGTAAGAACTAATGTTCAAGCTTCAATCCTTGAAGGTCACATGAGAAATATCTCAGCAATGATGATGAGAATGACTGCTATGCAAATGGCTCCAGGTAAATTCTTTGCATTACCAATGGGAGGTACCATAGGTAAAACCCGAAAAGGTACTGTAGTAGCAAGAGATGCAAGAGGAAGATTTACTTCAATGAGTACTCTTGCAGGAGCAGGGGTTGGAGCAGCAGTAGGTTCTACCGTAACTAAAACTGCAGGCCAACAGATTGCTAAGAAAGGTGCTATGGGGTTTGGTGCTAGATTACTTGGTGGTAGACTTTTAGGATTCTTAGGTGGGCCTTGGGGACTACTAGCTTCTATAGCTAT
>OCHI01000684.1_pt1 | contig 32279 bp, 29 predicted proteins | sample 1538691 | NCBI WGS metagenome assembly OCHI01 (sample SAMN04571718, study PRJEB22368) | human gut metagenome | biome: human gut; material: stool | host: Homo sapiens | place: Luxembourg | collected 2012-09-21 | reverse complement strand
CGTTCGGTGCCCACACTGCAAAATATGTACCCTTTTTATCTCCATCTTCAACCATATTGAATTCTTTAATACCTTTTATGAACTTTCCCCATATTCCTTTACGATATGTAGTAATTATTGACTTTTCAATCTCTTCATATCTTTCCATACAAAACCTCTTTCTTTACATCATTTCTTTATAACATTTATCAAAAATCTCTAAAAATTTATCTATATCTTCCTCTGTTACTAAATGACTCAAACTAATTCTCCACGAAGCAAAAGCTCTTTTTCTATCATGAGTCATCGACATAACAATTCTAGATGGAGTAATAGTAACAGTACATGCAGATTTTATCGAAATACAAACTCCATATTCTTCTAATTCCTTTTTAAAATCAACAGCTTTTATTCCATTAACACTCACATTCAAAATATATGGATTATTTTTAGAAACCGTATTTATTTTGACATTATCATAACTTAATAATTTGCTTCTTAGTTTTTCATTTAATTTATTTACATACTCATATCTTTTTTTAAAATTATCGAAAGTTAATTCTAAAGCCTTTTCAAGAGCACATATTTGCCCTATAACAGGTGTTCCACTTCTATAAATAGTTGTACTAGCTCCGCCATTTATTAAAGGTTCTAATACCATATCTTTCTTTTTAAGCAAACCTCCAAAACCATTTAATCCATTAAATTTATGAGGAGCAAAAGAGATTAAATCGATGCCACTAAAATCGACCTCTGTTTTTCCAACTGCTTGAGTAGCATCAACATGTAAAAAACAATTAGGATATTTACTTACTATTTCTGCAATCTCTTGAATTGGCTGAACATTTCCAACTTCACTATCTACATAGCAAACAGAAACTAATATCGTATCGTCCCTAATTAAACGTTTTAATTCATCTACATCAACTTTTCCATCACTAGTAATTCCAACAATGTCAATTTCATAGCCTTGTTCTTTTAAATATGAAAGTGGACTACTAACTGATGAATGTTCCAAAAAAGTTGAAATAATATGTTTTCCATTTTCTTTATATGATTGTACAACACCTTTAATTGCTAGATTATTTGACTCGCTAGATCCTGATGTATATACTATTTCCATATTATCATTTAAACATGTGTTCTCTTTAAATAAATTTATTATTTCATCAGTTGTTTTAATTATTTTTTCATTTACTTCTACACCTAATCCATGAGTTGCATTAGGATTAGCAAAATACTTTAATGTAGCATTATTAAAAGTTTTTAAAACTTCCTCATCAACAGGCGTATTAGCTGCATAATCTAAATATAAATAATCCTTCATATAATCCTCTCAAAAATTAAATATAATATTCTAATCATTGCAATTATAAAGTATACACCCTATGGAGGTATACTGTCAATAATGCAAAAAATAGAAAAAGGCGGGGATTTCTCCCCGCCACGTACATGCCAAGTTATTTAGTCAAAACCATAACACAATCTGTACCTGTATTGTACATAACCATTCCTTTGCTAGTCTTAACTTCAATCACTTCGACACTGTCAAAAAGCTCGAGCATGCTCCGGTAAATATTCATTGTTGTTACGATCTGACTCTGCACACTGATAAAAATCTGTTCATTCATAAAGTCCCAGTTTAAATCATCCATAGGCAAAATTGTTCCGCCTTTTTTGGCAATGTCAAACCAGCATTTTCTCATACCCATACAATAAATAATTACCTTAGCTCCCGGCTTGAGCTTATCATGAAGTGCTTTCAACTTGCTGCAAGTAAAAGACTCACTCATAAAGTTATGAATATTGGATAAATGCACCACATCGAAGTTACCGCAGAAGTCAATATCAAAAATATTGGAATTCTGCAAATAGATACAAGTAGAATCCAAACTTTCCTTAACTTTAGTGAAGTTGTCTTTTCGGTAATATTGATAATTCATCTCCCTGCCCTCAGACGAACCAATGAACTTCTGCTCACCATACAGATAATTTCGTCTAATTTCTAATGGTGAAGTCTGCTCATAGATTCTCTTCCAGAACTCTTTCATGTCACCATCTGGAACAAAGTCCAACACAGATTTCATGATATCAGTATCCAGCATTTTTTTACTAGTAGGATTTAAGATAAAATCCATGTAATCTCTACACGAAGTAAAAAAGCAAAAACTCCAATACTTCAACCAACATATAGGAAACTGTAACTCATTTACATCAACTGCCATAATGTTTTTAGCACCATGTAAGACCATATCAGCTAAATGATCAAAAGCCCCCGCAATCGCAAGTACACTATCACCATTTTTTATAACCTTTTTCATATAAGAATTGGTTTCGTTTGATGCAATAAGTGGTGCCATCTCAGCATACAATGATGTAACATCTTCCTGTGCTAATACTACAGCTCTCTTCTTAGAGGTATAAAAGCAATTTACTAACTCATCCAGTGTCCGATTTTTTAAAACTTTAAGCATATTTTTTCCTTTCTACTATAATAATAGTTCAAAATTGTTAACAGTTGCTTCTGCTATTATACCTCATTTACATAATATCGTCAACATAACACTATTTGGGTATAATTTATCAGCAAATAAAAATATTTTACTTGCATATATTAATTATGTATGCTATTTATGTTCCATTTTCTTCCATTTGTCTAGTTTTTATATAATCATTCATATCATGAACCAATTGATTTATATCTTTTCAAGCCTATTCTCCATACAAAATAACATGGAATAACAAATAAAAGCGCTATCAAAGGTGTAAACATATATAATTTATTTTCATCCCTTCCAATTACATATAGAAGCGGATAATAATTAACAAATGCCAAAGGCAATATATATGTAAAAAATTTTTTAACCCATTCATGATAAATATTAAGTGGATATTGCGTTAAATCCCTTGCTCCATCAGTAAAAATATTCATTATTTCAAGTCCCTGTATTGTAAAAAACGTAATTCCTGCTTTCATAACAAATAAACCTGAATAAATTACAATCGTACAAATAATCATAAAAAACAAAGTAACCAATTTATCAATCTGTAATAACATTGGATTTCTAACAAGCAAAATCACAAATATCACAATAGCTACCATGCTTCTCCCTATTCTGTCGAACTCAATCTCTGAGCCTAATACCTGTAATAATATATTTCTAGGTCTTACTAAAATTCTATCAAACTCTCCATTTGAAATTAACCTATCAAAATGATCAAAACTTCTAAAAAAACATTCTGCAAGAGAAAACCCCAGAAAAGCCATAACAAAACAAATTAAAACATCTTGAAAAGAGTATCCGTCAACACTTCCAAATTTATCAAATAAAAAGAAAATTGAAATAAAAGCAAAAATTGAAGAAGCGGTTTTAGAAACAACTGAAATAACAAATGATTTCCTATACTCCAAATCAGACTTTAATTGCATTATTAAATATTTTAAATATAATTTCATAAACTACTACCCTCCATTTACCTCAATTTTTCTTATTTGTCTTTTCATTATTCTTTTGCCAATCCAAGTCATCAATACAAGCCAAACCACTTGAATTATAATAATCTTAATTATCTCTCTGTTTCCACTAATATAACCATTATAAATATTAGAAGAAACATTTTGAGTATAATAAAATGGAGTAAACTTTAAAACTTTTATAACATTATCAGGCATAAACGGAATTGGAAATAATCCTCCTGAGCAAAAATCATAAACTAAATCAAAAGCCGTTCTAATCCCTTGAGATGAAACTGTTTTCATAACAACAATATACATAAGCATACAATAAGCCAAAGTTATTCCTACCGACAAAACAAGCGTAATAATCGAAAATATAAAAGCACTCAAACTAGCTGGAAGTGATATCTTATAAATACCAAAAAACGGCATACTACAAATTAATAAAATTGGTATTGACCTTAATAAAGCTTTAGCAGCTTTCGAACCCAAAGTCCTTGAATGCCAAATATTATACAAACTAATAGGTTTAACCAGTTCCATAGAAACCGTTCCGATTCTACATTGTTCTAATATCTCTTTATCAATCGACCACATATTAAATAAAGCAAAAAAAGCCTGATTTAGCCAAATATATGTACTCATCTGTGATATTGAATAATCGCTTGTTCCTTCTTTCAAAAAAGCTGTATATAGCATTATATACATAAATCCCCACGCGAACTGAGTAAGTGCACCTGCAATTGCCGCAACTTTATATTGAATCTCATTCAAAAATTTAATTTTAAAATATGCCATATAGACTTTTAAACTATTTATTGTATTTTCCATGTATCCGTTCCTCCTATATCTCATATTCTTTATATAGATTCGCAACCACATCGTCTATACTTGTATTTTTTATTTCTAAATCTTGAATATTCAAATTATTTGAAAGAAAATTAATCGCCTCTGCCAACTTCAATTCATTTTCATTAACTTCTAATCTAATTTCATTTTTACTCTTTTCAATAATTTTCATTTTTGGAAAATTTGTTGGAAGCTTTCCAGTGTATTTTATATTAAGAATTTTCTTATTATATTTTTTCATCAAATTATTCAAACTTCCATCTAACAAAACATTACCTTTACCGATCAAAATAATTCTTTTAGTTAAAGCTTCAATATCGCCTGTATCATGCGTTGTAAGAATTATAGTTGTTTTCTTTTCTTTATTAATTTTCTTGATAAAATCTCTAACAGCAATTTTAGAAGTACTATCAAGGCCAATTGTAGGCTCATCCAAAAATACAATTTTAGGATCATGCAAAAAAGCTGCAGCAATTTCACATCTCATCCTTTGACCTAAACTCAATTGTCTTGTAGGAGTTTTGATAATCTCTTTTATATTTAGCATTTCAGTCAAAAGCTCTTTTTGCTCTTTATATTTTTCTTCTGGGATGTTATAAATCTCTTTTAATAATTCAAACGAATCCTCTACTGGCACATCCCACCATAAACCAGATCTGTTTCCGAACACTACGCCAATTTTTTTTACATATTCTTTTCTGTTCTCATACGGCACCATTCCATTAATTACACATCTTCCCGAATCCGGTGTTAAAATTCCGCACATTATTTTTATTGTGGTAGACTTTCCAGCTCCATTCGGTCCAATATAACCTACCATTTCTCCTTCGTCAATCTTAAATGAAATATTTTCAAGTGCCTTAACTTCAGCATAATTTCTTTTAAAGTAATTCTTAAATGCATTTTTTATTCCTGCATCTCTTTTGCTAACCTTGTACGTTTTCGTAATATTTTCTAATTCAATCATTTCTCCATCCTTTCTAGTAGTTAGAAGTACATTTACTTCTCTTTCTAAAAAAATTTAGCTTTTTACTTTAAATTAATTTATTAACCTCCTTTCATAAATGCTTATGTCGTAAATTGGCTACATTTGCATTGAATTTTTTCCAACGCAAAAATACCAAATACAAAGTAAACCACTTCATATTTGGTATTATATGATTTCTATTCATCACACACCATTTAGCTGTACTCTTCTGTTATAGTTTTAAATTCATTCGCACCGAAATCATATAATCCTATAAAATAGAGTTTCCTTCTGGTTCGGAATGTTACAGATTCTCTCTATAATCGACAGCTATAAGTATATTAATTTTTTCTACACTTGTCAATATTACATCTCCAATAATTTCTTTAAGAAAGTCCAAGGTCCTGTCTTAGTAGTCAATCCATCTAAATTATTATCTATTCTTTCTAATATTTCTGCTTTAGAAAAATAACGAACTTCTGAAACTTCTTCTTCTTGTAATTTTATATCTGATACATCTACATCTTTTAAAATCATATAACATTCATTGAAATGTTTATTAATTCCCTTAGCTGTATCAATAGATGTAGAACCAACTAAATATTTTATATCATCATCAGTAATATCTAATCCCAATTCTTCTTTTGCTTCTCTAATTAAAGCTTGTCTTCCAAACTCGCCAGCATCAACATGTCCGCCAACTGTTACATCCCACATATTAGGCCATGCTTTCTTGTTTGCACTTCTTTTTTGCAATAAAACATTTTTATTTTTATCTATAACAAAACCATACACCGCTCTATGCCATAATCCTTCTGTATGACATCTATCTCTAGAAGCAACCTCACCAGTATACTCGCCCCATTCATTTAAAACATCCAACATCTCTTCCATAAAAACTCCTCCTACACTTAAACATTATATGAATTATATAATATGCCATATATTAAAGTCAATTATGCTTGGAATATTAGGTAAATGTGTTATAATAGACTCATCTTTTAAAAATTACGGAGGTATTCATGACATTCTCAGAAGTATTAAACAAATATATAGAACAAATTAATTGCTCATCAAAAGACCTATCAACTACTTCACAATTATCATCAGCAGTTATTAGCCGTTACAGAAAAGGAGATCGAACACCAGCATTAAAAAGTAAACAATTCGATCAATTAGTTGATGGCTTGTACGAGCTTAGTAAAAATAACAATACAGAACTATCTAAAAAAGAAATCGCTAGTACATTAGCCAGTTCTTTAAATGATATAGATATTAATTTTGAAGATTTAAGTAAAAATATAAACGCCATTATTTCTGCACTAAACATCAACATTGCTGATCTTTCACGTTTTATTGGATATGATGCCTCATTCATTTCTAAAATTCGTTTAGGAAATAGAAATCCATCAAAACCTAAAGAATTTATAAGCTCAGTTTGCTCATTTATAGTAAACAAATATAAGAGTGCTGAAAACAAAGAAACTCTTTCTATTTTAATGGATTGTTCAATAGCTGACCTAGAAAATGAAGCAGACTATTCTTTTGAACTTAATAAATGGATTTCAACTAACTCATATTCAGACAGTACATATATTAGCAATTTCCTAAATCATTTAGACACATTCGATTTAAATGAATACATAAAAGCAATTCATTTTGATGAGATGAAAATTCCTTTTGTACCATTTTACAAAGCTTCCTCAAGAAACTACTATGGTCTAGAAGAAATGAAAAAAGGTGAACTAGATTTCTTCAAAGCAACTGTACTTTCAAAATCAACTGAACCAGTCTTCATGTGTAGCGATATGCCAATGGAAGATATGGCAGAAGACGTAGACTTCGGCAAAAAGTGGATGTTTGCAATTGCTATGACTCTAAAAAAAGGATTACATTTAAATATAATTCATAACCTAGATAGACCATTTGAAGAAATGATGCTTGGACTAGAAAGTTGGATTCCAATTTATATGACAGGTCAAATTTCTCCATTCTACTTTAAAAATGCAAATACAAATATTTATGGTCACTTAAACTATGTTTCAGGAACTGTAGCTCTTAATGGCGAAAGTATAAATGGCTATCATTCAGATGGAAAATATTATTTAACTACAAATAAATCAGAAATTGCCTACTACAAATCAAAAGCCGATCACTTATTGAAAAAAGCTAACTCACTTATGGATATATACCGTGCAGAAAATCAAAATGAATTCAATGCCTTCTTAATATCAAATTCCAAATTAGAAGGAAAACGTAGAAGAATTTTATCTTCGCTCCCCATTCACACTATGTCAAAAGAATTATTAGCCAAAATATTAAAAAGGAATAAAGTTTCAGAAGCGGATATAAACTCAATCTATTCAGAACTAGAAAAAAAGAAAAAAATTATATCAGATATAGTTAAAAATGACATTTTAGAAGATGACTACTTTGAGTTTTCAAAGAAAGATTTTGAAAAACATTTAATTTCTCTATCTCTTTCTACCTGTTTTTTTGAAAAGAAAATTTATTATACATATGATGAATATAAAGAGCATTTAAAATTAACTCACGAATATGAAAAAAATACACCTAATTATAAATTAACAAAAAGTCCAAATCGTACATTTAAAAATATTCAAGTAACTTTTCATGATCAAAAATACATTATGATTTCAAAGGATAATAGCCCAGCAATTCATTTTGTAGTATACAATCCAAAATTAAGAAATGCTATTGAAAATTTCATTCCACCAATTATTGAAGAATAATTTATATAAGCGAATCTACAAAAAATAGATTCGCTTATTTACATATTAAATAAATTTCCCATTAGTATCCGATAACCTAGCAATTCCTTCATATGGACTATGATACTCTTCCTCATTATTACAATACCCCACTATTTGATTTATATTCTCTTTAATCTTCTCAAATCCCTGTATATACAAATCTATGACCTCATCTTGCATAAAATAAAATGGTGCAGAACTTTTGTTTCCAATTGCAAACGTATTATCAATTACATTCAATGTCTGTACATGACTATAATTTGAATAATTCTCTTTATATAAATCCATATACTCATTATTAAATTTCCAAGGATACTCTTCTCCATCAAAAATTTTCTGGAATATCAGTTGCTTATAAACAGGATGAGTTTGATACAATCTCGTAGTCAATCCCTCTGCCTTCAATACCTTCATAATTGTCTCTCTAAACTTCCCGAACATTTTTTACTCCTAATTTTTTCACATCGCAATTAATTCTATATAAATGATATACATGCTCGCAGTCGTTTTCTATTTTAGGTGGATTCAAAAAATCAATATTATTTTTCAAATATTCTGTTAGTCTATCTGCATTCTTTTGAATCTTTTTAATCACATTATCAAAGTTTTCTAATTGATATTTCAAAAACAAACAATTAAGTGCACTAGGCTTATAATTATATCCATAAGTAAAAGAATTATAATAAAAATTAGGATCACCTTCTACAATCTTTTGAGCATATGTTTTAACAGAATTAGCCTTATTAAATAAATCTACATTATTAGTACAAAGTCCTCCTAGCTCTCCACATGAAGCCAATTGCTTCACAGACATAAAACTAAAACATCCTATATCGCCATATGTTCCAACATATTTATTATCAATTTTTGCTCCAAATGCCTGAGCACAATCTTCCACTAATTTAACTCCATATTTATCAGCAATTTTTCTAAGTTCTTTCAAGTTACTTGGATAACCTTGCATATTAACAGCAATAATTGCCTTTACCTTTTTGAATTTATTTAATAATTCTTCAACTTGTCCTTCATCTATGTTATATGTATCTTCTTTAACATCTGCAAATATAGGAATCGCACCTGTTCTAATTACTTGAAATGCTGGCGCTGCAAACGTCCATGCAGGAACAATTACCTCATCTCCATATGAAACATCACAAGCAATTAAAGCTGAATGCAATGCTGAAGCACCTGACTCAAAAAAAGAAAAGTATTTAGTATCTAAATATTGTGCCATTTCTTTTTCAAAATTACCAATTTCGTCGTTTTTATTTGACACAAAATTTCTAGATTCTAAATACTCATTTAAAAAATTTTTATCCTCTACCTTTGGTGGCCATACTCCTCTTAGTTCATCAACATCATTACAAACCTTTGAAGCTTTTTCATTAAAAAATACTAATTCACGCATACACATATCCTCTTTTCTCTTTTTTATAATCATATGCTTGTACTTTTCAATTTATTCGGGAAAAATTAATTGCATAGAATAAACTTGTATTTAAAACGACCTTATAATATGATTTGAAATTAGTCATTAAAATAATACCAGTATGTAAGTATAACGAACTACATACTGGTATTTTCGTAATTATATCTCAAATGCAATTACTGGAACTAACATTTCATTTCTCGTAAGCCCGCAATGAGTAGACTTCTTCTCTGATTTTCTTTTTCTCTCCATATTAGAATAATTCTCAAGTGCAATAATTGTATCAGAAACAGCAATCGCAACATAATTTCCAATAAAATCATCTATCTTTCTATGTTGCTTTCCATTACCCATCAAACCAGATTTTATAAAGTCTTCCTTTATATATAAAATATATGTATCTTTAAATCTTTTATTAAATTCATTTTCAAAATCTTGTTTTCTATCTTCTTTTACATTAAAGCTAATAGCTCTTGCTTCTAATGAAGGTGGCATAATTAAACAATCTTCAATTTCAGGCAAATCCATAATACTAATCTTTTCTTTTATATCATTATGACCATGGTCAGCTGAAATAATTAAAAGTGTATTCGTTCCTCGTAACTCATCAATCAATTGCTCTACTCTGTTTTCAGCCATCTTGATAAACTCTTTCGTCTCTGGTGAGTGGCAACCAGCCTTATGTAAAATACCATCTGGATTATCACAATAAGCAAATACAAAATTCTTCTTTTTGTTACAAGAACAAATAATTGAAATTCCATAACAAACTTCATCAATATTATTAGCGCTAATTGTTAATTTCGTTTTCTTTCTGCAATATTCAGGCATAATTTCGCATACCTGTACATCTTTATTCTTTTCAAGGATTTTTTCATAAATAGGTTTATATCCTATTATATCAGCTATTTTTAAATCCTTTTGTTTCAACATTTCACCACTTAAATCATCTTCTTCAGCAAGTACATTAACATATTTTCCATACTCTTTAAAATATTGCGTCCATGCTATCCAACCTGTTTCTATAGGCGGTTTTCCAGAATAATACGTAGTCATCGCAGCAGTTGTTGTTGAAGGAAAAACACTTGTAATATCACACACTTTATTTTTTTCAAAAATTCCATTTGGAGAATTATATGACAAAACATTCTCTCCCATTCCATCTAAAATAAGCATTACAACATTATTATATTCTTTATTAATTATCTCTTTAAGCTCATTAAGTTCTGAATAATCAGATTCAACATCATATTTTTTCAAAACAGATGTTATTAAATTTAATATTGACTTCTCATAATTCGGCAATAGTATTTCATTTGACATATCAATCACTTTCCTCTCTTTTTAAATAAATATACCACATATATAATATTATAACTTGCATAAAATCGCAATAACTCTCATATACATATTTTACCAAGTGGTTATCGTTTGACTTTATCATGAATATAAAGTATAATAGCCTCTGTTTAAAATATTATAAAGGTGGGGTTTTTATGTTTAAAGAAAAAGATTTAAGAAAAGTTGCATTGGGTATTGCAATAAAGGATAACAAAGTTCTTGTTGAAAAAGGTCATGACAAAGTTGAGCAAATTGACTTCTATAGATGTCTTGGCGGTGGAATTGAAGAAAATGAGACTCCACTAGAAGCGGTTAAAAGAGAATTTAAAGAAGAACTAAATATTGATATTATAGTAAATAAAGAATTAGGCACAATAGACAGTCACTTTGTATACAACGGAAAAAATGGTCATGAATTAGTTTATTTATTTGATATAACAATACCAGAAGAATCATTAAAAGAAAATTATACAATACTAGATAATAATATAGCTTCTCCCGGAGAATGGATTAGTATTGATGAATTTAAATCAGGAGAAAAAATTATTTTTCCCAAAGGAATAATTGAATATCTATAAAATTAAAAATATCGCTAACTTTTTTTTAGAATTAGCGATATTTTCTTCTTACCCAATTAGGTGAGGAAACGGTATTTTTTACTTATTCACTCTCTTGAACACCTGACTGCTTTTAATCCATGGTGCAAAAATAACAATCTTCTCTTCTGTATCCAAATCAATATACATTGGCGCATTAATAAACACCTGATCCGACTGACCTGCTTGATTCATATACACCGGATCATAGCATTCAATCTTCACAATACCATAGTGCTTATTATAAGCCATGTAATAAGCCGGCCAAAGGAAAGCATTTGTATCATCTACAATTTCCACATTCGACTTAAATTCTCCCAGCCTGTACAGTCTTCTCTTTTCTTTCTTTTCCAAGAAATTGTTTCCTAAAATAGGCTGCATCCAAAATCTCCTGCCATTAATCAGCCCAACTGTCCGTTTTTTCTCTTGCTCAATCATTTCATCCAATGTATCAAACGATGCATATTTTTTTCTTCTTGAGAATATTAACTTAAGATCAGATTTGTCATACAGTTTAATTGCCGGATTTCTCTTCAAACCGTTAAAGTTCTGCCTCAACATGCTTACTGATTCTTTTCCCTTAACAACAATATCGATATCCGAACAGTCCGTATATCCTTCGAGCAAAATGCTTCCTTCTATTCCTATGTCCTCTAATAAAATTCCTAGTTCATTTATCATTATATCTATTATTTGTTTTGTATCCTTCAAAATTGTTTCATTTCCATCGTAGTTATATAACTCTTTTGTTTTCTCAAAAGGATTGTATATTCTAGCAATCTCTTCTGGTTTAAACAAGCACAGTTCTTCTCCGAATCTATCAACTTTGTCAACCTGTATATTATTAAAAAGCTTTGAGTATAAAATAGATTCTTCAATTGAATTGTTCCTTGCGTACTGATATCTGTTAATAAGCCGTGTATCTCTTTCAGCACCTGCAACTTTAAAGTATTTAGGTATTCCAATAACTTTTCCTTTTTCATAGCAATGCTCAGACACTGTATGACAATAAGTACCGTCCTTAAGCATGAAATAATCAGGAAAGTTAATTATGTCTTCAGCAGACTCAACCTTGTACAAACACTTGATTTCGTAATATAATCTATTCTCATTTGATGAATGAATTGTATTCTCCAAAATGTTCATACCATATTTTCTTCTCAAAGTACCTAGCTGGCTGTGCCGTGGATTTGTAGAGCCGACAAAATTGTTAAACCTTTCAACAACATTATCGCCACCTTTAATCAAGCAAATCACCACTTCACCAGACGTCATGTACTTCATCAAATCCAAAAAGAATGGTTGATTTTTGCTTTCGTAATATAAAGTACAAACTTCATCTACAGTAAGACGCTTCTGAATAAAATTACCTACTTCATATCCGTTCTTCCGAATATCATTGATTATAGAATCAACAATCTTCCTCTTAAGTGCATCAGGTTTCAGTACACACAAAGTTACATTACCACGCATTTCCGTTTTGCTCATAATTACCTCCCTTTAAATAGATATATTAATATCATATCTTTACATATTTTGGTAACAACGTTATTATAATATCATTTCCACTATTTGTCAATCGATATTAATTAAAAAGACCGAGACAGCAATCGCCATCTCGGTCTTTTATAAAACATTCAATCAACAAGCATATTCGTCCTCTCAGCCTCTTTATCAGCCTCAAATTCATCCATTTCTTCAAATTCGAATATGCCAGCAACTATATTGCCCGGAAACTTATTAACCTTCTTGTTATAAATTGCAACCTGTTGATTATATCTATCTCTAGCTGTTGCAATTCTATTCACAGATCCAGCCAATTCATCCATCAAAGCAGTATATTGTTTACCGCTTGTCAACTCTGGATATTTCTTAGCCACAGAAATAATTCCGTTTATCTCTGTACTAACTTTCTCATTAGCCTCACTTATCTCTTTCGGATCGCCATTTATCCAACTATTTGAAAGTGCTGTACTAGCCAAGGCAATATCCTCAAAGATTTTTTCTTCATGCTTAGTATACATTTTAACTGTTTCTACCAAATCAGGTATCAATTCCAGCCTTCTTTGCATCATATTCTCAACGTTAGATTTTGCCAATTTAACGTTTTCATTTGCATCAATAAGACTGTTGTAGGTTGCAATACATTTACCAGCAAAAGCAAACATGCTCAGTAACCATATTATTACAATACCTACACACACTGTTTTAATTATAGGTATCCGTGGATCGCTTTTAAAATTATCTTCCATATGTCATTTTCCTTTCTGCTTAAAAACCTCTACTTGCTCCACCACCATTTGATATGCCACCGCTACCGCCTATAGAACCACCGAAACCACCAAATGATCCACTTCCACCGTAAAATCCACCACCGAAGTGATCATCATCGTCTCTTTTTCTTCTTCTCTCATGTTCTTCATGATCTTCTTTTGCCTTTGATAATTTGCGTCTAGCATTTTCATAAACACTTTGATCAAAGTAAACACGTTCAGAAGAACTTAACGAATTATACATTCTAATGGCTCGATTAAGTTTATCAATATCATGCTCATCAGGTGTTCCAACAGAATCAACAATTTCTCTAACTGCTTTCTCTGTTTCTTTAGCTTTTTCATAGTTACCATGGTCTCTCTCCGCCACACCAAACTCTCTGTAAAATCCTCTCAGCCAATTATCATCTGGGAAAAATCTTTGCTGGGCCTTAGATAATCCTAAATACAAATTATTAGCTTTCGCTAATGTTTTATAATTAGACCTATCTCCCTTCACACCGCTTGCGATTCTTTTCATTTGATTATAAGCTTCCTGTGCAGCCTTTTTATCAGCCTTTTCTTTCTGCACTCTTTGGAATTCTCTTCGAAGTTCGCATGACTGTTCATACCGCTTATTAAGTGTTTCAACATTACTCTTAACATACTTTCTAGCTTCAAGACTTGTTGAATTATATTTTTCAATTGCTTTACCAAATACCTCAACATTGTCTTTATCAGTACTCTTAGTTAACGCCTTTTGAATAACCTCATCAACTGCCTTAGCTTCATCCTTAAACTCATTTTCAACCATTTCAATGATTTCATCTTCAAGTTGAGGGTGAAGTGCAATAGCTCTCGCATGAGTTTCTTGCATTTTTTCAATTAACTTTTTCAGTTCATCTTTTTCTCTTTGACAGTTTTTCAACTTATTTTCATAGTCATTATACTTCTTCTGATACTCAGCTTTTATATCCCATGCATCTTGTTCCATTTCATCAATTGTATATTTATAATGTTTAATCTGCAAAGAATTTTCATTTACCATCTCTTCATTTTTCTGTCTTAACGCTTTATACTTTTTCACAGAAGAATATAGTAAACCTAAAGCAATACCATATGGTACAACAATTACAAACATCCAAAATAGCATTGGAAATCCAGAATCTGATTGTTCATCAGCAATCGAACTATTTTTCACATCACTATTATCAATTGCTTGTACTGTATTAACACTTTCATCAATCGACTGAGCAACATCTGAAGTATTTTTAGAAGTCTGTTCATCTCCTAAAGCTGAATTCCATTCTACAGGTACTTCGTTCTTAATAAAAGTAACAACAGCCTTTTGTAAAGCAACTATACCATCAGCAAATTGATCATTCTTAAAATAATCAATTGCATACTCGTCTATAAGTGCTCCTGCATCTGCATCAGTCATATATTCTTCCATACCACGTCCAACTTCAATTCGAACCTGTCTATCTCCCGAAGAAAATAATATTAATGCTCCCATATCCTTTGTTCCAATTCCAAACTTATTATACATAGCAGTTGCATACTCTTCAATAGAATATCCATCTAATGACTCAAGTGTAGTAATAACCAGCTGTATACCATTGTAATCTTCATTTAGAGCTTTTGCGCGTTTTACTAGCTCTGTTCTTTGTTCACTAGAAAGAATATTGCCATAGTCGTTTACATAAAATTCAGACGTTGCATCTTTAACTTTTATATCTGATTGATATACATCATTAGTAGAATCCTCATTCATACATCCTGTAAGAGCTGTTATAATGCCGAATAGCAACAGCACTACTATCAGTAAAGAAGCATACCGCTTTTTAATTAAATGTTTCATATTTTTACCTCCATTTTATATAATCCTAAAGTTTACGAGTTACATGCAGTCACAAAAATGGACCATCTCCTTTCCATCTAGAATCTGAGACATTCTTACAATAAAAACATGCTTACATAGTATATCACAATTATGTAAATTAGTCAAAAAAATGCATTGACAACCAATGCACTTTTTACAATATAATCACCCAACTAATTTTTTCCCTCAACTTTACCTTTTACTACACTATAATCACCATCATCTGAATCATCAGCCTTCAAAATAAACGCTGAAGGTATAGGTCTAGTTCCACTATTTCCAGATAAAGTTGTAGGATTATTTACAGTTTTTCCTTTAACAGTCATTGATGTAGATGTTCCGCCATCCAAATTTGAGGCATTTACAGCACCATATCTCTCAAAAATTTCAATTAAATCCTTAATAGTAGCACCTTTACCTAAAGCTCTATTTCCGTCAAGAACTAAAAATAAAACAATTCCATCAGCTCTTTGACCAATAGCTGTTCTTGGAGCTTTGCCCCAACCACCATTTCCATATATTTTTGATTTTTCTCCATTAAGTATTAATGTTGGGCTAAAAGAAACGCAATCTCTAATTCCTTTTGATTTTGCTTGATTTAATGTATATTTTCCCAATATTAATTTATTTTCTTGATTAAATCCTATAATTCCATATGTACTACTAGAAGCACTTATACCTTTTCCTTTACTTATGGTAACTCCCACAGGTGTCGCTCCATTTCCTTGGAAATTATCATCAATGAATCCGCCACCATTTATTGCTACTAAAGCATTATTTTTCTTAGAAATATCAGTTAAATATTGTCCACTCTTCCCAATACTTGCTGAAGTTGCAACTTCAATTCTAGATGGATCATATATAACAGTCATATAACCATTATATTCCTTACCACCATCTATTTTTATAATCTTATAATCATTATTTTTTTCATCTTTTTCTAATATCTGACGTTCATATTCATTAGCATATGTAATTGTTTCTTTTTCTTCATAATCTACTATTTCAACAGCATTTTCATCTGTTTCACCATTAACCTCAACTACCTTGTTTTTATCTAAACATTCTTGAATAGTTTTATCATCATAAAACCATGTAGCCAAATACTGATGCCTCATAGAAGACATAGCTGTTGTAATAAGCCAATCTCTAAATCCACTCCATGGTCCATATAATAAAAATAATCCTAATGCAATTCCAAGTACTAATAAAATTGCAAATGCAATTAACAACTCTTTTATAATTTTCTTCTTTGACTTCTTCTTTTCTTTTCTATCTGATTTTGCTTTTGTATCTTTCTTCATAATTTTCTTGTATAATCAATAATATCCTATTAATTGATTAATTCCTTTCTCATATATTAAAATATATAAATATTTCGTATTTAACAATAAATATTTTTCAAAAATATTAAACCATTTCGATTATAATATTATAATTAAAAAGAGTCAATATTCGACAATATACTTTTTTATTTGCATACAATTTATTCAAAATAACAAAAGCAGACTATTTATAGTTTATTCACTTATTATAACATTTTTAAATTTACATCATTGTTCACGAGCGACTTTTACAAAGCAAATTTCTGTGCATTGTTATTTTATATAATAGGAAATCTTGAGAATATTCTTATTATATGAAAAAGAACAGAAATCTTAAATACCATATATAACGTTTTCAAAATTTCTGTTCCTTATTTTATATATTTTTATTTCTTATAAAATCACCTGTAAACTCCTCATCAAGTATATCCATCTCAATAGCATCATAATACCTACCATCAATAAATCTACACTTTCTTCTACGTCCATATTCTTTAAAGCCACATTTTTTATAGCATTTTAAAGCTCTCTCGTTAAACTCCAATAAATCAAGTTTAATATTTTTTAAATTTAGATATTTAAATCCAAACTCTAAAATAAGCCTAATAGCCTCAGTTCCATATCCGTTATTTCTATAATTTTTATCACCAATGAAAATGCCAAGCGTTGCACATCTATTTATATGGTTAACTTTTTCCAAAGACACTGTTCCAATCAATTTATCATCTTTCAAAGTAACTATAAAAAAAGAAGTTTCATTGTTGCTATTCTCCAAATATTTTTTCTCACCTTCTAATGTTACTACTCCAGCACTTCTACCAATATAATCAGTAGTTTCAAAATCATTCATCCATTCCGCAAATATCTCTGCATCCTCTACATTTCTTGGTGATAAGTAAATTCTATCTCCAACCAATTTCTTAAAATATTTCATTTTTTCATCATCTCCTTTAAATATTTATCCGTAAATACTTTTAAATTATCTTTTTTAATTTCTAATCTTTTCATTAAATCACTTGCCTCTTTTTTTGCCATTTCATAATCATTAACTTCTGATTTAGCATAAACAACATCTAGTTTTTCAAATCATAAGTATAACTAACTTCCTTATAATCTTTTTCACCTCTGGTAATTATCCCTTCTGAACCATAAATACCACCCATTTTTTCATAAAACATTCTTGCGGGATAATTGTCTTTAAAACACCATAAAATCATTTTCTTGTAACCTTTTTCTTTAAAATCATTCATCACATAATTTATGATTTTCTTTCCGACACCATTTCCTTTATAAGCAGATTTTACGTACAAAGCACACAATTCGCAGTCAACATCTGGGAACTTATCTTCATAAGCATTTTCAAGTCTGTATCTACAAAATCCAACAACTTCATTATTAATTTCTGCGACAACAAAACCACCATCAGTATAATCATTCAATCTTTTTTGATAATTCTGATCAACAGTTAAACTCTCCAAATATTCGTCTGCTACAATACCTCTATAAGCTGTTTTCCAACTTTCAACAACTATTTCAGAAACTCTTCTTAAATCTTCAAATTTCACATTTCTTATTACTATTTCACTCATAAAACTCTCCCCTGTCAATAAAACATTAGGAAACTTCAAAATCCCCTATAAAACAAAAAAACTTGCAAAAAAATCCATTAAAGACTCCTTTGCAAGACATTAATAATCTCAAAGTGTAAACAACTTTCATATAATAAGTTATCCTATATCGCTCAAAGCATACTGCTTCTTAGATATACTCTTTAAACATATTTGAATTTTAACACAATGTTTAACCAGTGTCAATGATTTTATGTAAACCTATTTACTACTATTTCACTAACTCTAAAGGATTTTCAAATAATCCTATACTAGGTGGATAATACGTAAATATTGCAAAACAAAGCAAAATTGCCACTAAAATACTAACAGCTACAGCTGAATTTATTTTACTTTTATTAGAAATCATTATTCTATATGCATAAAATTCTCCTAAAACTACTGCAACAAAAAAACTTCCAATATCCAATACTGCAAAATTTCTTCCTATAACTCCTGTATACGTATAAAAGAAAACAACAATAAAAGACATAGCTATAAATATTGATACAAATTTTGCGTATAAAAAATTTTTAATATCTTTATTATAAAAATAACCTACTATTGCCATAAATAACATTGGGAAAAATACCAATTTCAAATGTTCCCAAGTACTCTCATTTACTGCAGAAATAATCGAAAACACAACGCTATCAGGGAACCAATCATGTGTAAAATGTAATAATGTTCCAGCAATCCAGACAAAAATTATACTAACAATTTGAAAATTTTTAACTCTCTTCATAAAAAACCTCCATAACTTATTAATATTATAATAAGTTATAAAATATTATGAAAATTTTCTATCCATTCAAAATTTTTGCCTAACCTTGAAAAGCCGATTTTTTTTTGCTATTATTTAAATAAATATTTAATAACAGAATTGAGGAAAATTTGATATGACAATAAATGAAATAGAAAAAAGTTTACAAGAAAAATTTAATGATGAATTCACAATAAAAGCGTTTGCGAATTTTGCCTTTGAATTTCAGGAATGCTTTTCAGACATTCTATCCACTGAAGAATTAATACAAAGAATTAAAAAAAATGTTAAAGGAAATATCATAGTAAAAGATGAATTTGAAAACAAACGATTAGATGGTCAATATAACAAAGATGGATATATATGTTTAAAAAAATCAGTAATCGAAAATGAAAGTTATACAAAATATCTTTTATTTCATGAAATGCTTCACGCAGTAACTTCAATAAGAGATGAAAATGGAAATGAAATTATGTCAGGCTTTTCATATATAGAACACAGCTATGGAAAAGGATTAAATGAAGCTATGACAGAATATCTAACTCAAATAAGAAATGAAAAATTCGAAAAAAACTCTAGCAACTTAATATCAGACTACAGAACAATAGTTGAACAACTCAGACGTCTTATTTTAATAATTGGGGATAAGAAAATAAAAGAATGCTATTTTCATAAGCCAATGGCATTTAAAGATTTATTAAACGAAACTGGCATGAATTATGATGAAGTTGAGTCAGCATTCAATGGCTTATGTGAGCAAGATTATGACGTTTATGCAATGGGACATGGGCAAAAGCTCAAAGAAAATAGTAATTATAAATTACATAAATATGCTTAAATACTATTTGAAAATTACTCAAAAGCAATTGGCGAAGTTAGAACATTAGAGGACTTTAAAAGAAAATATAAGGTTTTCGAAACATGCGTGGATGGTAATTTTGATGCTATTACAACAATGTATATACCCTACTATGGTCAAATGGGAAAAGATATAAATTCTCTGTTAAATACAGGTATTCCATTTGAAAAAATAAAAGATACATTACAAATTCTAAAAATTAATTTAGATACATTGTCATCCGCATATGATTTCTCAAAATGTTTTGTACCTGACAAAAACAAATCAGCTACTGAAATATATAAATATTATAAAAAAAATCCAAATAGATATACTGCATTTTTTAGTCAGAATTATGGCATGATATTTGACCATTTTAGTGAACTTACTGAATATACTTTAACGCCTAATGACAACACTTTATATGATTACTATCTATATCCGCTTAAAGGTTTATTAATACAAGATCATCCTGAAATAGATTATTCTGAAATCTCATGTAGAAGAATCAAAGATGAAAATTCAAAGGTTGATTTAGTTATTTTTAGTTCATCTAATAATGAACAATACGGATATACTACAAATGGAGACAAAGCTATACAATATATTGATGACAAAGGAAATAAAATTTTGAGATTTAACGTAAGTAGTCAATACATTTTGAATTTAATATATCAAAAAGATGGCCAAGTAAATTTTCAATTCCAAGCTTCAAAAGATTTTCCACCTGAAAAATTCAAAGCTCTTATGGAAAATTTAAACTTTGAATCAAAATATTATTACAGTGACAAAGAAGATATAGAATATTGGTTACAAGAAAATAGCAGTGATGAATTATTACAGTCAAAATTAAATGCCATATCAGAAAGAATTAACACCCGAAGAGAAGAAAAATCAAAAACTATACAATAAATATCATAAAAATCTCATGTTATCAGCTAAAACATGAGATTTTTTATATGTATATTCAAGATAAAATTATTATATTAATTTAATTTTCCATAGTACATATCACTAAACATTCCGCCTTTGTCAATTAACTCATCAAATTTTCCTTCTTCTTCTATATGACCTTTGTTCAAAACAATTATTCTATCGCAATTTTTTAATGTAGTTAATCTATGTGCAATTGCAATAATCGTTGTATTATTTTCATCTTTCATTTTTTCTATTTCTGCTTGAATATGCTTTTCAGAGGTATTATCCAAAGCAGAAGTTGCTTCATCTAAAATTAATATTTTGGGCTTTCTCAAAAATATTCTAGCAATAGCTATTCTTTGTCTTTGACCACCAGATAAATTGTTTCCTCCTTCTGAAACCATAGTATCAAATTTTTCTGGTAAACTATTTATATAATCAAATACATATGCTCTTTTTGAAACTTCTTCTACTTCATCTTTTGATACCTCTCTATCTATACCATACGTTATATTTTCATAAATTGTTCCCGCTATTAAAAATGGACTTTGTGGCACTAATGCAATCAATTTAGAAATATCTTTTCTTGATAAATTATTTAAATTAATATTATCAATAATTATCGTACCATTTGCTTTTTCCAGCTTACATATAGACTTTATCGAAGATGATTTACCACAACCTGACGGCCCAGCAATACCAAGATAAGTTCCTTTATTTATATCAATATTAAAATTATCAAGAATTACTTTATCTTCACTTTCTGGATAAGAAAACGTAATATTTTCCATATTAATCATTTCATCTGTTTCTTTATTTTCTGATTTCACACTTATAGGAAAATAAGAAAAATCATTTTCTATTTCTGTCATTTTGAAGAAATCTGTTGCTAAAACAGTACATTCAGACACTTCATCGAAAATTCTATGTAATTCTTCTAATGGCTTTAATAATTGATTAAAACACAAATATGCTGTTAGAACACTACCTACTGAGATTATATTCTTAGTTGCTAGATATGTAGATACACCAATAACTAAAACAGTAAATACTGCTTGATTAATAAATTTTAAACCATCATATACAGCCATTGCTTTATGATGTTTCATTTCCTTTGCTCGTAAAAATTCTGATTTATTTTCAAATCTATTTGTTTCAAATTCTAAGCTATCACATATTCTTATTACTTCAATACCATTTATTAATTCAACAATAGTTCCGTCCATTTCAGATTTACTGTTTAAAAGTTCAACTCTAATTCCCTTCTGACTTTTAATCTGTTTCAAAACTATAAAAACTCCAATTGGGATTACTAACATCATAGGTAAAGCTAATGCTATTGGTAACGTTATAAAAATAGTAATAATTGCTGCTATACTATTGAATATAGCTGGAGCAAAATCCATAAACAACAATTTTTCCAATTTTATTGTTCCATCAAGACATCTATTTAACCTTCCATGAATATTTCCAGTCATATTTTTTCTGAAATATGATAATGGAGCCATTAAAAGAGATTTTATAACAATTCCTCTTGCTTTTTTTCTGTCCTAGTTGCTGTATCCTCAACTAAAACTCTTCTTACAATTTTTATTATTTCATTAACTACATTGACTATTAGTATAAAAATAAGAAATGGTATTACTTTTTCAAACGAAATTGAATCCTTAGATAAAATATCATCTGTTAACCATCCTATAGCTTTAGGAGTCATCTGTGCTAATATTGCTGAAATTATCATTATCATAATAATTATTATAAATCTTATTTTCTGCTTTTTATCTAACAATTTATATATTTTCTTTAAAACATTCGATAAATTATTTTTTTCATATTTACTCCTTTTAATTTAAATTACATTATATATTATAACATAAAACTATCTAAAGCACCAATTTATCCAAATGCTATATTTTTTACATTTCATGTCGTCAAGCTCTATTAATTACTTTAATATCTAACAATTTATTTCGTATACCACTTGATATATTTTATCAATTTTAGTTTATATCATCATTTTGTATAGCTTTTTTTTCTAATTTTTGAGCAAGTTTTTCTAGTTCTTCATCCCCTGTTTCATCAGCAAACTTTCTTGCCATAGTTTTATTTTTAGAAACTAATTTTTTTATAGTTAAATCATTCGCTTTATCATTTGCTAATCGTAGATTTCTGTCACTACTTACAAGAGCATCCTTTATTTTTTTAAGATGGTCTATTGACTTATCTATTTCTTCTATTGCCTCATTAAATTTTCTTGATGCTAACATATAATTTCTGCTAAATGCATCTTTAAATTTATTCATATTATCTTCGAAATTTGAAATATCAATATTGGTATTTTTCATTTCAATCATTTGTTTTTTATATTGCAATGAATTCATTGATGCAGTTCGTAGCAAAGTGATAATAGGTATAAATGATTGTGGACGAATTACATACATTTTTTCATATCTATGTGATACATCAGTAATTCCAGCATTATAAAGTTCATTATCTTTTTCTAATAAAGAAACTAACACTGCATATTCGCAATTCTTTTCTTTTCTATCTTTATCAAGTTCTTTGAAAAAATCCTCATTTTTATGTTTAGTAGCTGTTTCATCATTTTCGTTTTTCATTTCGAACATAATAGAAACTATTTCAACACCGTCATCATCATAATCTCTAAATATAAAATCACCTTTAGATCCTGTTTTAGCATCATTATCTTTTTCAAAATATGCATTTGGGAACAAAGGTCTTAATCTATTAAACTCAACATTGCAATGTTGTTCTAAGGTTTCTCCCACCATTTTTGTTGATAATGATGTTTTTAAGTCTTTATAATATTCTATCATTTCATCTTTTTGTTTTAATTGATTATCATAACTTAATATAAGATTTTTTTCGTTTATTTCTTGCTCTTTTTTATTAAGATTAATCTGATTCTTCAAAGACTCTATGTCTTTATCTTTTTCATTTATTGCATCTTTAATAGCCATTTGATTTTTTGATTTCTGAACAATTAAATCAGATTGTAATTTTGTATTTTCATTTGTTAATTCATTTATTTTATCATTTAATTTTTTCTCTACTTCATTTCGAGTAGACATCTCTATATTTCTTTTTTCTTTTTCACTTTCTTGCAATTTGTTTTGAGCTGTTATTAATTCTAGTTTTAATGAATTAATTTCTTCTTGCATTTTCTTTTCTGTATTAACTTCTGCAAGTTTTACTGCATTTTCTTTTTCAGAATTAAATTGCTTAATTCTTATATCTAGTTCCTTCTCAAACTCATGATTTTTTATTTGCTTAACTATTGATTCATAGTCTGTTTCATTTATCGTAAATGCTTTTCCACAATGTGGACATTTAATTTCATTCATTATATATTTTCCTTTCTTTAATTATTAAAGTAAAATTTATAATATAATTGTATCATTTATTCAATAATTTATCATATATTAATTTTGTGTTTTCATTTAAATGTATTTTTTCATCAAAAACATCTACACATTTTGGTTTGCAAAAATCTTTAAATTCAGAAATAGCTAAATCTATATTATTTGCATTAACTTTATCTTCAAATATTTTAATTGCTGTTTTCATATATCCTCTTACAGCACATCCTGCCATTGCTTTAAAATAAGATTTTTCTGGCAAATTCGATTTATAGTAAAAATCCATGGCCATCTCATCTGTAACAACTCTAGGATTTGTTATAATAATTTTATTACTTCTAAATACTCCGTGCGGAGCTGAAGTGCTTTCGCAATCTATTATTTCAGCATCATCTGGAATAGCAACATCATATATTGTATCACCACGCACTAACCATCTTAGTATTTTATCTTCTGTACTAAAATTAAAACCGCCCATTTTTTGTGGATCCAAAGCATTAGGATTCCAATTATTAGCAATATTTACTTTTCCTATCTTATACTCAAAATCCGAGGCTCCAGATTTCGTTTTAAACATTACCTTTAAATACTTCATTATTTTTCTCCTATTACAAATCAAAAACAAACTTTGACCATTCTTCTATTATATTATCTATAATTTCTTCATCATTGTTATCATCTTGTTTTGGCAAAATTATAAATCTTTTAAATTGATTATTATAATATACTCTTTTATTTATTTTGAAGAAAATATAATTATCATTTTTTTGATAAAACATTCTCTCACTTGTACGAATTAATTTAATTCTTTCGAGTAATCTTTTAAAATACTCTTGATCAGATTTCTTTGCTTTTAAAAATCTTTCATCATTTAAAGCAAAACCTTGAACCATATAATCTTTAATTATTTTATTTGCCCAAGTTCTAAATTTAATTGCTTTTTTAGAGTTAACTCGAAAACCTATTGAAATGATCATATCAAGAATAAAAAAAGTGCCTCCAACTATTACATTGGACAGCACTTCTTTTACTTTTTAATTATTTATTTCTTCCACAACAATTTTTATATTTTTTTCCTGATCCACAAGGCGATTTAATAGCTATATTATCAATACTATGCATATCTATTTATACTAATAATATCAAGTATTTTTTCCATTTATATTTATTATATTATTAGTATTATTTTTATTATGCTTTCCATTTTTTTGCAAACAAAATGCAAACAATGTTTACATTCGTTATTATGTTTTTAGTATATACTAACTAAAAGAAATATGCAATAATATTCTACTTATTTTTCTTGCATATTGGACATCTTCCAAAACCTTTTGTTCTTAAAGCAATTGCATTTTGCCATTCATTTCCACATTTTGAACACTTCCACCATACTATTCTCTTATTATTACATGTCATATTTTCTGGTCTTAAATCACTATTTTTCTCATAATTCCATTCTTTTGCAATTTCTGGGAAATTTGTTAGCAACGAACCATTCTTCTTAATCATATTTTGAGTCCTTGTATTTGCCCCTACAAAAGAAGCACATCTAGGGCAATTTGAACTATATATCCTACTTTCAATTGATGCTTTCCATTTGTAACCACATTTTTTACATATCCAATAAAACTTACTATCACGTTCTGAAAGATTAAGTTTTTCTAATCTAATTTCATTTCTTTCATAATCATATTCTTCCGCTAATTTTGGATACATAGTTTTAAAATCATTCACTCCTGGCTTTAGTTTTAAATATGCACACTCTATACATTTTGTTGTTCTCTTTTTATATGCATCTTTAACTTTAATCTGATAAGATTTACCACATTCCGTACATTTCAACCATATTGTCTTCTCACTACCAATAGAGAACATGTCTGGAGTTAAATTACCATTTTTTTCATTGTCCCACATTTGACTAATCTCAGGCTTATGTTTAAGAATAGAATTAGATTTTCGTGAAAGATTCATTAGTTTTAAAATATCTTCATTATCTCTTTCAATGTTAATATCCACTCTACTAATATTAATATAAGAAAAAAGCCAACTTATACACTCGTTTAAATAATCATGATTATCCTTACTTGGTAATACTTCATAAACTATTGAGCTAGAATTTAAAACTGGTAAACCTTTTTCTCTAATTCTAATCAACTTTATTCCTAAACTTTTACATATCATATCTTTTTCTAAATCTTTATTGATATTTTTGTGCCATAATTTACCATCATATTCTACAGCTATTTTTAGTTTAGGAATATAAATATCCAATTCTTTATTTTTTAATTCAGCTGTTTTATAATTTTCGATAGCATCAGGATAATACTTACTTATATAATAATATAATGTCTTTTCTGGAAAACTAACTTTATATTCTTTTTTGCAAATTGGACAATTTCGTCCTTTAACTCTATTTACAATTGAAGCTTGCCACTCATGTCCATATTTACATTTCCACCATACCTTTTTATTAGATTTAGCAAAATATGTTGATGGCAAATTTGTGTTTTTCTCATAATTCCATTCTTTAAGTAATTTGGGGTATAATGTTTCTAAATCATTTTCACCTTGGATAGGCATTGCATTAATATCTCCAGTTCTTTGAGCCGAACAACTTGGGCAACCTGTTTGTGGATTTCTTCCAGTTCTACTATGTACTGATGTCTTCCATTCATTTCCACATATATAACATTTCCACCACACAACTGTGGCACTGCCTTTTAAAACTTGTGATGGCAATAGATTTATATTCTTATCATAATTCCATTCTTTTGCAATTTCAGGGTAACAAGATTCCAAATCGTTGATTCCTACAACAGGTGTTAAATGATATTCTGACAATTTTTTTCTTTTACATTGAGGACACCCAGTAGCTCTTCCATTCTTCTTTGTTCTATCTTTTACCGCTGCTTGCCACATAAATCCGCACTCTTTACATTTCCAAAAAATCTTTTTCTTGGTTCCAGGCATTATTTCATCTGGAAAAAAACCTGATTCACTATTCTTATCCCAATCCCATTCCTTTAGTAGGTCAGGACACAAAGTTGCAAAATCATTAATTCCTTTTCTGACTTTCTGTCCAGTGCAATATGGGCAACCATGTTTTTTCCTTACACATATTTGGGTTTGCCATGTTCCCTTACACTTCTGGCAAATCCACCATGCTTTTTTTTCGCTTCCAACTACTAATTTATTAGGATCTAAATCTTTATTCTTTTCCCAATCCCATTCTTTCATTAATTCTTTATTATCTATTATATATTTCTTATCTTTTTCCATTTCATTCCTCTTTAATTATACTAGCAACATTATATCACAATATAATAATTTGTATATATTTATTATAATAATAAGCTAACACTCTAACATGTTAGCTTATTACTTTTAGTATGCAATTTCATATTTAATAATATTGTTTATAAGCTCTGATGTCATTACCTTGTCAAAGGCTGTTGTAACATCTTTTTTATTTTCTTTAATATTTTCTTTACAATACTCTTTTATTCTATTTATTTTATTTTCACTCAAATTTGTACTCCCTTTAATATAATGTAATTTTATATTTTGTTTGTAATTATAATATGTTACATATATTTTTGATTTATATGATTTTAATTTATTTTAAGCCTATAATATAGTTGTTTATTTTTTCAGATTGTTCCTGAATATCTGCAATGTATTTATCAAATATATCTGTTCTTATATTACATTTAGACTTTTTTTCTAAAATTTTTCTTAATAGTTCAAATGAGTCTATGATATGATGCCTAAATTCATAACTATCTTCTATTCTATTAAACTCTAATGATTCTATAATCGCAAAAGATTTATCAAATGCATCTAATATTTCGTTCAAGAGTTCTTGGCTTATTTGAGAGTTGTTACTTTTGTAGTAAATGCTTAAATACATTCTATATTTTGAATATACTTCATCAAAGTTTAGACTAATATTTTCTTTGTCTAAAATAACTTTGGCAATATGAATGTAAAATGCTTTTATAAAAACATAAGTTAATGTTTTATCAATGTTTTGGTTTTCATTAAATTCCTCTAATATGTTATAAATACTATCTTCACTTAAGTCAAATAGCTCACTTGCAAAATCATTTGTTAAAATATTCTTCATTTCTATCTCTCCCTTATAACTAATCATTTTCATAACTTAAATTATGAGTACCTAATTTTCCCATTCTCCTGAACTTTCTTTTTAGCAAAGTAAAATATTTTCTAAAATTAATTTTATTTATAATATATCCTAATACACATCCAAATATAATTAATAAAATTCTCAATTCTATTGCAGTACTTGTATCAAATAAAGCCGAAGCAGAACTAATTGCATTTACAGTAATAAATATTACTTGATACTTATAATCATTTATAAACGTATAAATATAATTTAAAATTATTGTAACAATCACATCATATTTTTCTGGTACCAATGCTTGGAATAATATAGCAAAAACAATTGAACCAATTATTGTTGAAATTATTCTACTTATAAATCTTTTTTGAGTATTAGAAAAATCAATTTGTGTTAAAGACATAACAGACATTGAAATCCACATAGTCTTTTTAACACCAAACAATGTACCAATCAACATCGCAATACTTACACCAATAGCCATCTTTAAAGCTATAATAAACCTATTTGATGTTATACTCATACTCTTAAATGCTTGCTTAATTGTATCATGCTCCTTATTTGAATTTTTATTTTTAAAATAATATACTAATGACACTATTACTCCACCTATAAGCAAACTTAACATTCTAGTTACAAAATCATGACCCTCTGCGGGATTTGACTGATTAAAAATGTAACATAAAAGAAATGGCATATACGCCTTATATTCTGGTTTTGCTGATGGAATGTACATAATTAAGAATATTGTAATAAAGTTTACAATCAAACCTATTACTGGATTTATTTGAGCCAACTTATTTGAAAATCCTATTTGTAAAAACATCAAAACAATAACAAATGGTGCTTGTTTTATATTAATTCCTATATCCATATACCAATACATCATAGTTCCAATTAATACACATACCCATGTCAAAGAATTATTTGTACCAAATATTTGTGAAAATACGCCTACAAATAATGTAATAAAAACCAACTTTAATAAATTAGAAAATATACTTTTACGTGTTATTTTTTGCATAAAATACCTTCTTTCTCACAAAAATTATGGCTAATATTTACAAAAAAATTAGCACTCTGTAAAAACGACTGCTAATATTTTATACCTATTTTTAGCAGTTGTCAATTCAAAGTGCTAAATATTCACATAAATTTCACATTTAACTTTTCTATTTTCCCATTCACCATTAACATATCTTTCCATATTATTGATTAATCAAATTTATCCCTTTGATTGTTGGATACAGTAACTTTATAAAATCTGTTGCATCTTGTTTTGAGCCAACAACACTCCCATAATGAACTGGTATAGCAAATTTAGGTTTTATAATATTTATTAATTGTGCTGCCTCTTTAAAATCCATTGTATATGTCCCACCAACTGGAACAAATGCAACATCACATTTTACTTTTTTATTTTCTTCAGTAATATCAGTATCTCCTGCTATATAATACCTAACACCCTTTATTTCTATAATATAGCCTAGCCAATTATTTTCTTTTGGGTGAAAAGGCTTATTTGTATTATATGCTGGAACTGCCTCAACTTTTATTCCATCAATAATTTCTGTATCTCCTGAATCAAGCGTAAAAATGTTTTCTTGATTTATTCCTTTTTCAAGTAATTTAGGTAATAAATCATCAGGAATAACAAAAATAGAATTAAATTTTCTTACTTTATCTATATCATCTTCAGAATAATGGTCATAATGGTCATGTGTTATAAAAATTATATCTGCATCATTATAATTTTTATCTATATGATATGGATCTATATAAATAATTTTTTCTTTATTTATTTTTATACAACTATGGTATAAAACCTCTATATTATCAAGAATATTTATCATTTCTACTACCTCCATTTTTAGATATTATAATATAAATAAATATACAAAACAAATTATTCTTCTTTTATAGCTATTATCAATTCATTTGGTTGTACCATCATATTTGCATTTTTATATGTAAATCTTGCATGAGAAAAATAAACTTTATAATTTTTATTTTCTAATTTAGTACGTGTCAAAGATAAAAATTTATCAGTATCTTGTTCAGATAAATTATTTTTTACTCTTATTGAGTTTGATAATTCTATTCTTTTAAAATTTGCTTCTTTTAATTTTCCCAGTTGTTTCTCTGTCTTTTCTAAATTTTCTGATATTGGATAAACTGGTGTAAGAACGCAATTACCTTCTAAAGCCAATTTTCTGCTACTATCATCATTTCTTTTTGAAATTTTAAACTTCCACATATTGTTATTACTTTCATTTTTTATATCTTCCCTACAACTTACTATTTTTTGCTTTGTTTACACCATATATTATATCATGAAAAAAGCAAATCATTTTAACGGCTTTCTCAACAAATTATAATTTTCTATTTATCTAATTTTATTATATCGTTTACATCATTGGAGCAAATAATCTTAAAATAGCTTGCCATAGTCCTTTAAATAAACCATTTTTTGCTTCTTTTTCATCTACTTTATGTGATTCTTTAAAGGAATCCTCAAAATCTTTTTTGATATCTTTTATTACATTTGTATCCTTCATATAAATACCACATTCAAAATGTAAATATAAACTTCTATAATCTAAGTTTATTGTTCCTACAGTTGTTATTTCATCATCGGATAAAAATACTTTGCTATGTACAAAACCATTCGTATAAGTATAAATTTTTACTCCACCTTTAATTAATGTATAAAAATAAGAAGAGGTTAAATCATATACAATTTTTTTATCGGGTATTCCAGGAACAACAATTCTGACATCTACTCCTCTTCTTGCAGCTAAGATTAAACTATTTATCATATCTGTATCAATAATTAAATAAGGTGTATAAATATAAACATACTTTTTCGCTTGATTGATAATATTTAGATAAATATCTTCGCCGGTTATAACATCATCTAATGGACTTTCCCCATAAGGTACAACGAAACCATTTTCCTTATACTTTTCAGTAAAATTATATTTGTATTTATTATAATCATTATCTTCTTTTTTAAATGAATTCCACATTTCTAGAAACATAACAGTAAAATTCCAAACAGCTTCACCTTTTATCCTAATTCCATTATCTTTCCATACTCCTAATTTACTATTTATATTTATATATTCATCTGAAATATTAATTCCACCAGAAAAAGCAGTATGTCCATCAATTATCATCATTTTTCTATGATCTCTATTATTCATAATAATACCTGCAAATGGCGATAATTTATTAAATTGCATACATTTTATTCCATATTTTCCCAGTAACTTTGGATAATTACTAGATAGCATAGCAAAAGAACCCATATCATCATATAATACTCTTACATCTAGTCCTGAATTTGCTTTTTCTTTTAATATATCTAAAATTTCTTGCCACATAGTACCATTATTAATAATGAAATATTCTATAAAAATAAATTTTTTGGCTTTTTTTAGTTCTTCTAACATAACAGGATAAACGTCATCACCAAGAGAATAATAGTTTATCTCATTGTTTTTCGTTACAGGAAATCCTGCAAATTCACTTATATATTTTAATTGTCCTAAATTTTTAGTATCGATTTCTTTTTTTATAAATTCATCTTGTATTAAGTATTTTTGACCATTTTCTATATTTTCATTAATATTCTTTAAAACTTTACTTCTTTTCATATTATTACTAAGTATGATATATAGAAGTGTTCCAATTAATGGAAAAAGCATAATCAGTAATATCCATATTAAATCGCTACTTAATCTTTTACTATACTTGATAATCATTAAAACAATTA
>OCHI01000645.1_pt1 | contig 33893 bp, 30 predicted proteins | sample 1538691 | NCBI WGS metagenome assembly OCHI01 (sample SAMN04571718, study PRJEB22368) | human gut metagenome | biome: human gut; material: stool | host: Homo sapiens | place: Luxembourg | collected 2012-09-21 | reverse complement strand
TCTAAAAAAACAATGGCTCATCAAGATTGCGACAGCAAGGTGTGAAAAAAAGTTAATATGAAATTTTCTTTTATTCTACTAACTAAAATAATATCATTCTATTTTACATCTCTTAAATTAATCATTTTAGTTATCCCAACACCTGCACATCCAATTAAAGAAACTAAAACAAATGCAAGTACAATTTTCCCTGCCTTAGGGAAATTCTCTTTAGCAATTGTGGGATCACTTGTATAATTATTTTTATTATCTCCATTAGAAATATTACTATCACTTGGTTTTTGAGTATCATTATTTGCATTATTAGTATTATTATTAGTATTTCCTGAACTCTGAGTAACTTTTATCTTCGGAGAATCAACCAAATTACTACTACTTGTCTTATCACCATAAGCCATAAGCACAATATTTATTCCAATCTGCTTATTAATAATACTAGCAGGATTATCTTTCAAACTCAATTTATATTTAACCAATGTTTCTGTATCATTTTCATTTATGCTACCTATCTTACATACCACTTTTCCATCACTATCTAACTTAGAAATATCTATTCTAGAATCACTTTTATTTAAAATAGTAATATCAAAATTTTCACTAATTTCATTAGGAAATATTACTTGAAATTCAATATTTTTTAAAGTAGTTCCTATTCTATCCATTACATCGTTATAAATATACTTAGTAACTATATTCTCTAAATTATCAATATCTAAACTATATATCTTTCCATAATATGGTTTATCCATTGTTCCATATAATTGTTTTACATAGTCACTTCCATCGAAATCTAATTGTAACTCTCCAGTATCTGCGTTATACCATTTTTTATTGTAACTTGCATCATCTGGTCTTAATAAAATAAACGCTATATCATCTTTTTTTAACTTATCTATTTCTAACTTTGTATTATCTACGATTTTTTGATTATGCTTTTTTACGCCCTCTTCTAAAGCTTCATTCGTAGTAACATGAATTCTATTAGGTTCTCCATTGCAAATGGCAGGAACATCATCAAATAATGAAATTAAAATCTTATTAGAATCTGTTGAATATGATTCTCTTGCTAATGCTATCGCTGCTTCTAAATTATTATAATAAAATTTCTTTTCCGTATTCATCTTAGCTAATTGAGCAATTACTTCACTAGAACTATTGGTTAACTTTGCAACAATTTCAGCATTTTTTGAAATTCCAGGTACATCACCTTCATCATCGTCTTTTATGATGCCCTTTCCATCCACAATTTCCATAGATGATATTGGACCTTTTATTCCTATTATTCCAATCTTAGTATTTTTATTTCTTTCAAAAACCTTTTTACTAAATTCTTCGATATATTTTTGATATTGCGCATATGAATCTAAATTGACAATATCTTCTGGTATCATAATGTATATTTCAGTTACCTTTTTCTGTTCACTTTCAGAAGCTGAAGTGTAAATTTTATTTGTAAAATTAATTTCTCCATAAACAAGATTCATCAATTTATCTGTACTTGTAATTTTATTTTCAATTTTACCTTGTTTGTTATTTATTACCTTTTCAGCTATTGCTGATTCTTTTTCTACAGAAATGCTATAACTTGCTGCAAAAACATTGCATGAATAACAAAAAATAACAAGCAAAATTATAATACTAACTACTTTTTTCATTTGTTTCTTCCTTTTCATAAAAAAATTTACTCAAAATAATTTTACACATAAAACATATTTTTTTCAATACTAATTTTAACCAAAAAAAATTCCTAATAAAAATTAGGAATTTTTCATTATAATTATTCTTTATCAGCTTTTGCTTCTTCTTTAGCTGGTTCTTCAGCTTTAACTTCCTCAACTACTGGAGCTTCAACTGTTTCTGGAGCTACGTTTGTAGCATCTTCAGCAACTTCAGCTTCTCCTGGAACAACTTCTTCTTTAACAACTATTTCTCTAGTTTCGATTCTTGCTCCTACTTTCTCTTTAGTCTTAGCAGCTTTACCAACTCTATCTCTTAAATAGTATAATTTAGCTCTTCTAGCTTTACCAACTCTAGTTACCTCAACTTTTTCAACGTTTGGTGAGTGAACTAAGAAAGTTTTTTCAACACCAACACCATAAGAAATTCTTCTTACTGTAAATGTTGCATTAACTCCTCCACCTTGTTTTTTAATTATAATTCCTTCAAATACTTGGATTCTTTCTCTATTTCCTTCTTTAATCTTTACGTGTACTCTAACTGTATCACCAACACGTAAATCTGGAATCTTATTCTTTAGTTGTTCATGTTCAATTGATTTTATAATATCCATTACTCGTGGACCTCCTTCTTTAATTTTTCTATATAGTCTTTCTCATTTTTAGTTAGCTCTATATTTTCTAACATTTCTGGTCTCTTTTTGAATGTATTTTCCAAAGATCTTTCTCTTCGCCATTTACGAATATTTTCATGGTGTCCTGAAATTAAAACATCAGGAACCTTTACATTATCAAAAACTTCTGGTCTTGTATATTGAGGATATTCTAATAAACCATTTGAAAAAGATTCTTCTTCAGTTGATTCATTAGATAAAACACCTTCAACATATCTTGAAACACTATCTATCAATACCATTGCTGGTAACTCGCCACCAGTTAAAACATAATCTCCAATCGAAATTTCTTCATCTACAATTTTATCTAATACTCTCTGGTCAATACCTTCATAATGACCACAAAGTAATATTAAATGTTCTTGTTTTGATAAATCTTTTACAATCTTTTGATTTAGCATTTTACCTTGAGGTGTAAGATAAATAACTTTTGCATTTTCAGATTTTACTGAATTATATGCTCTATCCACAACATCTGGTTTCATAAGCATTCCTGCCCCTCCACCATATGGAGTATCATCAACTTTATTGTGTTTGTCTTCTGAAAAATCTCTAATATTAACTAAATTAATATCAATTAATTTCTTTTCAGAAGCTCTTTTAATAATACTCTGTTTTAATGGTTCGAACATTTCTGGAAACAATGTTAAAACATCAAATTTCATTTTAACATCACCTCTTACTCTAATCCTGGTAATAAATGAACAATCATTTTCTTATTAGCAATATCAATATTTATAATAACCTCTCCAATTGCTGGTAACAACAATTCTTTTTTTCCAGTGTCCACAACATATATATCATGTTCACCTGAAGGAATTGGATATACGTCTTTCAATATTCCTAACTTACATTCATCATCTGAAAAAACTTCAAGACCAATCAAATCAACAATATAATATGTATCTTCTGGAAGTTCTGGCTCATCATCACGATGAACTTTGATATAAGCATTTCTTAATTTTTCAGCTTCATCAATATTATCAATACCTTTAAATTTTATTAAAGCTTGATTTTTATGATATTTAACTTCCTCGATTTCATATTCTTCTTGTTTCTTATTTTTTTCAATTATTACTTTATCAAATTCTTCAATTTTAGTAATATCATCTGTAAAAAGATTTGCTTTAACTAAACCTTTAAGTCCAGATGTATTAACAATTTGACCAATTTCAAAATACTCTTGCATATTTTCTTTCCTAATCAATAAATTCAATATTTACTTTTTTATTTTCTTTTGCTGCAATAGCTTTCATTACTGTTCTTATTGATTGTGCGATTTTTCCCTTTTTTCCAATAACTCTTCCCATATCTTTTTCATTAACTCTAACTTCAAATTTAACTTCTGAATCTTGAGCAACTTCATTAATTGATACAGAATCTTTATCTTCAATAAGGTTCTTAATCATTATTTCTAAAATTTCTTTCATGCTTTTTACCACCTAACATAATTATTTAGCTTCAGCAATAAGTCTTTTTACTGTATCAGTTGGTTTTGCACCATTTTTAATCCATTTTTCAACTAATGCTTTATCTAAAACAACTGTTGAAGGATCTGTCATTGGATCATAAGTTCCTATTTTTTCAATTATTCTTCCATCTCTAGCTCTTCTTGAATCAGCAACAACTATATGATAGAAAGGAGCTTTTTTCTTTCCTTCTCTTTGTAATCTTATTTTTACCATAAATTTCACCTCCCAAAAAATTTCTTATTTATTAAAATTAAAAATTTAATAACAACATTATTTTAGATTTTTAGTAATATCACCTATATCGAAATTACCATCATCTAATCCTCTCATCATCTTTTTCATGGCACCTTTGTTATTAGTTAATTTCTTCATCATTTTTTGTGTCATTTCAAAAGAATTTATAAATTTATTAATATCTTGTACTGTTGTTCCACTACCTTTTGCAATTCTAAGTCTTCTGCTACCATTTAAAATCTTTGGATTTCTTCTTTCTTCAAGTGTCATAGAACAAATCATTGCTTCAACTTTATCGAATTCTTTATCATCAATTTGAATGTTTTTCAAGTTTCCCATACCAGGCAACATTTTCAAAATAGAAGAAAATGAACCCATTTTTTTAACTTGTCTTAATTGTGCTAAATAATCCTCTAAATCAAACTTTTGCTTTCTAAGTTTCTTCTCCATTTTTAGAGCTTCTTCTTCATCAAAAGTTTCTTCAGCTTTTTCTATAATTGATAAAACATCACCCATTCCTAAAATTCTTGACGCCATTCTATCTGGATGAAATTCTTCAATATCACTTAATTTCTCACCAGTAGCTGCAAACTTAATTGGCTTTCCAGTAACTTTCTTTACTGATAATGCAGCACCACCTCTAGTATCACCATCTAACTTAGTAAGAACAACTCCATCAATTCCTAAGTTGTTGTTAAATGTTTCTGCAACATTAACAGCATCTTGACCTGTCATAGAATCAACTACTAATAATATTTCATGTGGTTTAACACTAGATTTTAAATCCTTAAGTTCTTGCATTAATTCTTCATCAATATGAAGTCTACCAGCAGTATCCAAGATAATAACATCATTTAATTTTGAAATAGCTACATTAATAGCTTGTTTCGCAATCATTACAACATCCTTTGTCTGCTCGTTTGCATAAACAGGAACATTTAATTGTTTTCCAACTACTTGTAACTGTTTTATGGCAGCAGGCCTATACACATCACATGCAACTAATAAAGGATTTTTTCCTTGTTTTCTAATTAGATTAGCAAGTTTTCCTGCAGTTGTTGTTTTACCAGACCCCTGTAAACCAACAAGCATTATAATTGTTGGAGGATTAGATGTAAAATTAATTTTGCTACTTTCTCCACCTAATAAATCAACTAATTCATCTTTAACAATTTTTATAACTTGTTGTCCTGGAGTTAATGACTTAAGAACATCTTGTCCCAAAGCTTTCTCTTCAATTACTTTAACAAAATCTTTTACAATTTTGTAGTTAACATCAGCATCTAATAAAGCAAATTTTACTTCACGTAAAACCTCTTTTAAATCAGATTCTGTAATTCTAGCTTTGCCTTTTAATTTTCTAGTTATTTCTTGTAGTCGAGATGATAATCCTTCAAAAGCCATATTTTCTCCCTTCAACTGCCAATTTAACGGAACATTTGGCAATTTCTTCACTTTTGCATTTTTAATCAGTCTTCCGTTTTCTGATTGTTTACTCACTTATGTCTAATTTTAAACCAAGCAATTTAACTCATGGCGGATATGATTTAAAATCTCTCCGACCTCTTTGTCAGAAGATTTAGATTGAATTTTATTTATCTCAGATAATATAATTGCAATCTTTTCTTCTTGCTCAATTGTTTTCTTCATAACATCCAACTTTTCTTCATATTCGAAAAGTTTATTTTCCCCCTTTTTTATATTATCTCTAACAGCTTGCCTTGTAATATTTAAATTCTCAGCAATCTCTGAAAGTGATAAATCGTTGTTATAGTAATCATCAAGAACTTGATATTGTTTTTCAGTTAATAATTTGCCATATATCTGACAAAGTATACTCATTTTAATATTTTTATCCATGATAATCACCTCTTTTTTGTAATGCTAATATACTTTACAACATTTTTCCCAATTTGTCAAGGTTTTACCGTAATTTTTCTATATATTAGTTATTAAAATACTAAATTATTAAATTAGGAATAATGTTTAAAAAAAAAAAAAATTGCTTAAAAAAGCAATTTTTTATCAGTATTTTATTGATTTAAAGAAGTTGATGTTCCTGATGATTTCATATAATTTTGCATGAACATACTGAATATTGCATCAAAATCAAATAAATCTTTTACTTCAGGATCTCCATAATCTACGCCATATGTTTCAACAGTTACGTTCTTTATAACCGGAGCTGTAACTGGTTTAGTTGTAGTACTCTCTGTTCCATCATCACCTGTAGATTTTTGTAACTCAACTTTCGAAATTTTTTCAACAACATCCATTCCCTCAGTAACTCTACCAAATGCAGCATATGTTCCATCTAAAGAAGTTTTATCTTCAGTTGTAATGAAGAAACCACCACTTTGTGAATCATATAACTCATTTAATAAAGTATCAACATAACTTGAATATCCCATCGTTTTCACCATAGCCATTTCTTGTTGATAATCATTATATGTTTTTCTATACATTGAAATAGTACCTCTTTGATGTGATAAAGTATTTGTATTAAATCCATTTTCTATGAATTCGCCTTTAATTGAATATTCTGTATCTTTTTCTCCATCAGCTAAGTCATGTAAATTACTTGTTTTTGGTCCTTCAAGTTTAGTAGTTCCATCTGAGTTTTCTGTTTCAGTTAATCCACCACGAATTAATCCATCTTCTATATCAGTAAAAGTTTTTTCATTATAAAAACCTCTCTGAGCTAACTTTACAAAATTCTTAACTGTATTAGGAGCCATATCAGGATATAATTCTATTTTAATTGTTCCATATCCTTCAACTTCCATAGTTACAACTGGATTTGATTTTTTATCTGTCTTACTTAATACAAAATTTACAGAAACCCATCCAATAGCACAAATTAGTACTAATACAATTAGTATCAATAGTATCTTTTTAACCTTTTCCATAGTATCCTCTCTTTCATTTTTGTCATAAATTTAATGCTATTTTAACTTCAAAAATTTCATAGCATCAATGATATCCTTGCAGCTTATTATATCTAATTTGAATTTTTCTTTCAATAGTTTTTTATTAGTTTCTGGAATTATACAAGTTTTTAATCCCATTTTTTCAACCTCTTTTAATCTCTTCTCAATCATATTAACAGATCTAATCTCTCCGGTTAATCCGACTTCACCTATAACAGCTACATCTTTAGAAATACTAATATTCTTAAAACTAGATGCTGCTGATAAAACAATTCCAAGATCAAGAGCAGGTTCATTAATTTTTATTCCACCAACAATATTCATATACACATCTTGGTTTCCTAAATTAACTCCACCTATTTTTTCTAAAACTGCTATTAATAAAGTAACTCTATTGTAATCCAATCCATTTGCAGTTCTTCTTGGCATTCCAAAAACTGTAGTACTTGTTAATGCTTGAAGCTCAATCAAAATAGGTCGTGTTCCTTCCAAACTTGCAACAATCACAGAACCAGGAGGGTTGTCCTCTCTTTCAGTAAGAAGTACGCTTGAAGGATTAGTAATTTCAACCATTCCTTCATTACGCATTTCAAACATACCAATTTCATTTGTTGAACCGAATCTATTTTTTACCCCGCGCACAATTCTATAAGAAAAATATCTTTCGCCTTCTATATATAAAACCGCATCAACCATATGTTCCAAAACTCTAGGTCCAGCAATAGTTCCATCTTTTGTAACATGGCCAATTATTACAGTAGTAATTCCTTTCATCTTGCACATTTTCATTACTCTAGCTGTAATCTCCCTAACTTGGCTAACACTACCAGGAGCTGATGTTATTTCATCTGAATACATTGTTTGGATAGAATCAATTATAACAAGTTTTGGTTCCATTTTTTCAATAGCATTTTCTATATTATTAATATCCGTTTCACCTAAAAACATAATATTATCCTTGTTAATACCAAGTCTATCAGCTCTAATTTTTATTTGCTCTGCAGACTCTTCGCCAGAAACATACAAAACTTTGCCATCTGTCTTAAATTTATCGCAAATTTGTAGTATTAATGTAGATTTTCCAATACCAGGCTCTCCTCCTAGAAGAGTTAAAGAACCATTAACAAAACCGCCTCCTAAAACTCTATCTAACTCATCAAAACCAGAACTAATTCTAGAAATATTTATTTGTTCTATTGATTTTAGAGAAACAGGATCCGCAGTTTTAGTAACCACTCCTTTATTATTCCCTTGTTTTGTAACCTTTTCTTCTACAAAAGTATTCCAAGCATTACATGCTGGACACTTTCCAAGCCATTTAGCTGACTCATAACCACATTCATTGCAAAAAAATACTGTATTTGTTTTAGCCATCAACATCCTCCTATTTAAAAATTCTAAATTAGTCCTAATTTTGAAAGTTTATTAATAACAATAACATACATCGCATGAGACCAAGTAAGTCCAATAATCCAAGATGGTTTCATTTTTTCATTGTTTACTTGTTCACCTAAAAATCCATAACTAGATGCACTCTTAACAACAAATTCAAAGCACTCTTTTGCTTTCTTTTTATCACCTGCATCAAGATAGTAATTAGCCATCCATAAATTTGCAATAACCCAAGGATTATATCCCCCATTATATCTATCATCTTCGTAACGAATATATCCACCTGTATATGTTCTTAAAGTCATATTCATTCTTTCAATAGTAGTTAAAAATCTTTTTTCTTTTGGTGAAAACATATTAAAAGGTGTAACAGAACCTAAAATACTAATATCTAATCTTCTGTCATCTAAGTTTCTAACAAAACATTTTTTATTTTCATCATAAAATGTCTTTAAAACATATTCTTTAATTTCTCTTTCACGTTTTTCAAGAATCTTTTTACGTTTTTCCATAGCTTCAATTCTTAATCTATTATTTGCATATTCAGCTTTAACTTCTTTATAAATCTTAAGCATTGCATTATAAGCTCCAAAAATTGCAGACATAGAATACAAAGTAACACCTTCATACTCCTCCCATAAGTCATAACTTTTTTTAAATTCAAATTTTTCTTCTAAAATATCAGTTACATATTTATCAAGAAAATCTATTGCATTTTCACACATTTTCAAAGTGTCTTTTAAAAACTTAATATTTTTAGTTTTTTCAAAATGACGATAAACGCCAAAAACAACACTAGCCGTTTCATCAATCTGATATCCCCAGCAAGGTGCCAATCTTCCATCTGTATAAAATCTTTGCTCCCACCCACCATTTCTACTTTGTGTCATTTTGCAAAATACTTTATAAAATTTTTCTGCTTCTTTTGTCATTCCTATTTCGTCTAAAGCTTCTGTTATAAAAGCTCCATCTCTTGGCCAGCAATATGAATATCTTCCACATTTAGTTTTGTATTCATCAGATTCTACACCAGCTGAAATTCCACCTGTTTGCTCATTTATTAATAATGGAAATAATAAAATAGTTCTATCATAAATTTTCTTTAAAGTTCCTTCTGCTTTAAATTCAATATTTGAATGATCTTTTAAATACTTTCTCCAATATTTCTTAGTATCATCTAATTCTTTCTTTAAATCAATTTTTCTATATCTTTCGATTTCTTGATCTAAATCATTTAATAAATTTTTTTCTGAATTATCACTAACATGGATATATAAATTAAATATTTTCTCTTCACCAGGCTTTAATACACCTAAATCATACTCTATACTAGAATCTGGTGACATACCAATATAATCTTTTCCTGAAGCAACACCACTCATAATTGTTTCAGCCGCATTATTAATTTGATAACTAGAAATTTTTTCTTTAGCAAATGTACATACTGTATAATCATGTGTATACTGCAATAATGCATCATTTTTCACAAATCCACATGCATCATTATTAATATTAGTAAATAATTTTGAATATGTTAAAAACTTCAAATTCAAATCAATAGTATTATTATTAACAAAATGATATCTTCTAACTAACACATTTTCCTTTACCATTGCAAAATCAATCTGAGTAATTTTTAAATTAAAATATGTATTAACAATTTCAGTTGTAAGCACATTAGTACCTTCAATATAAAATTGTCTAAAAGTATTATTAATATCATTATGCAAATATATTAAAGCAGAATCATTTATCTGTACTCCTGCATGAAAAAATTCAAAAAATTGTTTATAATCTGGAGCTTGATTGAAAAGTCTTAGCAATTCACCATTTTTTGAAAAACTAATTGTCATATCTTTATTACCAATAATAGCATCATTAAAATATCTTGTTTCCATATAAAACTCTTTCCTTTCAAAATTTCTTTCAAAAATAGAATAAAAGCGGACATTAATACATATTATAAACTTTTTAAAGTCCGCATTGTTCGTACGCAAACTTTTCAAAATCAATTTTGCGTGCTTTTTATACCTTGTATTTTTAGCTAATTAATCCTTTTATTTGCTCTTCTAACTTTTTAACCTTATCATTCAATTTTTCAATTTCTTCATCAGAATTTTCTTTCATCAATTTCTCATTCTTAACATTTTGAGTCATTGTATTAATATCATCTTTAATCTTATCCAACTTCTCTAATATCTGTAATCTTAAATATTGATCTTCAAGTTTCTTAGAATACTCAACTCTTTCTTCAAGTTTTGGTATATCTGCTACTTCATATTTCTCACCAAAGCTTGGAATTGTAACAGGTATTTCTGTATTTTTCTCAATTAATCCCTTTAATACCTCTTCACTTTCTTCCTCACCATGAACCAAGAAAATGTGCTTTGGTTTTTTAATAAATGAATATACAAAATTCAATAACCATTCTTGATCTGCATGTCCAGAATATCCTTCAATATACTCAACTCTCGCATTTACAGAAATTTCTTCACCAAATATTTTAACCTTATCAGCCCCATCAACAATAGTTCTTCCCAATGTTCCAGGAGCTTGGTAACCAACAAATAAAATTGTACTAGCTGGATTCCATAAATTATGTTTCAAATGGTGCTTAATTCTACCAATATCACACATACCGCTAGCAGAAATAATTATAGAAGGATAATATGTTTCGTTTAAAGCCTTAGATTCATCTGGTGTTCTAGTAAATTGCAATCCAGGAAATTCAAGAGGATGATCACCATGTCTTAATTTTTCCTGAACCTCTTCTTCAAATAAATCTGTATTTTTCTTAAATACTTCTGTTGCAGAAATAGCCAAAGGACTATCAACAAATACAGGAGTTTTCATTAATTGTTGATACTTTCTTTGAAACTCCTCATCATCTTTATGACTGTCTTTTATCTTATCAATTTCATATAAAATTTCTTGTGTTCTACCAACCGCAAAAGAAGGAATAACAACACGACCACCGTGATCCAAAGTTTCAGAAACAACATCCAAAAATATCTTAGCCTTGTCATCATTTCTCATATGAAGTCTACTTCCATATGTTGATTCCATTACCAAATAATCAGCATCCTCAATCATAGTTGGTGAATCAAGTAATGGTATATCATTATTACCTAAATCTCCAGTAAATACGATTTTTTCAGTTTTGCCATTCTCTGTTACCCAAATCTCTATAATACTAGAACCAAGCATATGTCCAGCATCATTGTATCTAACTTGAATATTATCAGCCACATCAACTATTGTATCATACTCTACAGGTTTGAAAATTTCCAAACATTTTTCTGCCTCCTCAGCAGTATATAATGGAGGTAATGGCTCTAAACCAGCTCTTAACCTTTTTCTATTTTTCCATTCAACTTCTGTTTCTTGAATATGACCACTATCAGGTAACATTATAGAACACAAATCAACTGTAGCTCTATGAGCATATATTGGTCCTCTATATCCTTCATTATATAATTTTGGAATTCTTCCTGAATGATCAATATGAGCATGTGTTAAAAGCATAAAATCAATTTCAGAAACATCATATAAAAATTCTTCTGAATTTTCCATTTCCAAAGTCGCTTTTCCTTGATACATTCCACAATCAACTAGAAATTTCTTTCCAGCAGCTTCAACCAAAAAATTTGATCCAGTAACTGTCTTTGCAGCACCCAAAAAAGTAATATTCATAAATTACTCCTTTCTTTTCATTTGTATTTATCTTTATTTTTATATAACATACATAGGTACAGGTTTATTTTGTCTAATACTTAAATCCCTTGAAGTAAGTGAAAATTTCAACTCTTCCTGTTTGTCTATAACTTCATTATCATATACTGTAACTTTCAAAAATCCATCTTCAATTTTCAAAGATATATCAATATCTTCATAGTTAGAAATGGCAGTATTAAGTGCAACATCAATAATTTGATAATTATAGTCTATATCCTTACAAAAAATATTAAACACTTTTTCCTTGCAACCCTTTGTAATTGTATACTTTAATATTTGAGATATGTCATTAAATAATTGAGGAATATCTTCAACTTTCTCTCCTTCAGTAACTCTTAATTTTCTAAAATATCTTATCTTATATATTATATCAATAATTTCTTCTTTTGAAGACATTTTTTCAATATTATATGACAAACATTTTATAGCATCTTTTAGAAAAGCAATCTCATAATCTCGCAAACTTTTATTTTCATCTACCACCGACATAATACGAAGTTTTTCAGATAATTCACTCTTCAAATGTGCATAATTTAATGGTTTTACTAATTCATTTAATTGTTCCATTCTTTTAAAACAATCATTTTTCTCTTTTTGAAGAACATCAACAAGTACACTAATATTAAGGATTTTTCTATCATCAGGTAATGTACTATTTCTTTTTTTAAACTCTATAAGCATAAGTTCCCTATTATTAATAATTCTATCTTTATTTTCAATTTCAGCAATTATTTTCTTTCTCTCAATTGAAATTTTATATATATATTCATTTTTATTTTTTATATTTTGATACGCATTTACAACTCTTACAAATTCATCTCTAACCTTCCCTCTATTTTTAGTTACAGACTTTGCAACAATTAGTCTTGCCAAAGAAAGATAAAATCTTTTGCTATTTTCCTCTCCATAATATTCAGAAAATTCTTTTTTCATTTCATTAATATAATCAACTTTTGGAGAAGTATCATTTTCCCAAGCATTCAAGAAATCTTCATCTATCAAAATTCTAATCATTTGATAAATCATATTAGAAACATAATCAATATTTGCATCTTCTGCAAAATTCCATGACCATCCATTAAAATTCCTAATAACCTCTGTTTTATTAAGAATCGTTCCTTGAACAAGTATATTTTGAAATTCTTGTTTTAAAAAATAATATTTTTTAGGAATGTAAAAATATTTTGGCCTAATATCAATTAATCCATACAAAATAGCAAGCTCCGTTGGATATGCATATATTCTCTTTTCTCTTTCATCAGTTAAAGCTAACACATTCTTTTCCTTTAACATTCTAACTTCTTCTTTTTTAGGATCAATCAAAAATAATTGATTGCAATTTTTAGAAATTATATCAATTATTTCATCAATGAATTCATTTTGCCTTTGAAAAACACCTTTTATTTGAGCATAATCTTTATAGGATACTTCAATCTTATATATCATATTTAAAAGAAGGTTAGTTGCATCCTCTGAAAAATTCTTCTCTTCCAAAATTTTATCTAATATATAATTATAGTCTTTAAATTTAGAAAACAATCTTTTTTTCATACCAACCTTCCTTCTTTAGTAATTTTTTTATTATCATAACACTACTATAATAAATTTAACCTTAAAATACTACAACTATTCCTCTGCCTTACCTGTCTCAGATGGACTCATTTTCAACTCTTGCCATCTCTCTTTAGACATAAGCACTTCACGAGGTTTGCTTCCTTGATATCCAGAAATAATTCCTCTAGCTTCCATTTGATCTATAATTCTACCAGCTCTTGCATAACCAACTTTAAATCTTCTTTGAATTAATGAAGCAGATGCAGAACCAATTTCTATAACAGCCTCAATTGCATCTTGTAAAAATGGATCAGCTTCATCATCTTCAGAATTTTCCTCTAACTCTTTATCAGTTGAGTTTGCTTTTTCTATTTTTTCCATAATGTCATCACTATAAACAGCTTCACCGTCTTTTTTCAAGAAATCAACTATTTTTTCAACATCGCCATCTGAAATGAATGCTCCTTGAACTCTAGTAGCCTTTGATGCACCTGATGGATAAAATAACATATCACCTTTTCCAAGTAACTTCTCCGCACCAACACTATCTAATATAGTTCTTGAGTCAACTTGTGAAGAAACAGCAAACGCAATTCTTGATGGAATATTAGCTTTAATTATACCTGTAATAACATCAACAGATGGTCTCTGAGTTGCAATAACTAAATGCATTCCAGCAGCTCTAGCCATTTGAGCTAATCTACAAATTGCATCCTCAACATCTTTTGGAGAAACCATCATCAAGTCAGCAAGCTCATCAACAATTATTACTATTTGTGGTAACTTACCATCCACACCTTCTTTATCAAGTTGTGCATTATAACCTTTTATATCTCTAACATTCTTTTGAGCAAACAAACTATAACGATTAACCATTTCTTGAACAGCCCATGCTAATGCACCAGCAGCCTTTTTCGGATCAGTAACAACTGGAATTAATAAATGTGGAATTCCATTATAAACTGAAAGTTCAACAACCTTAGGGTCAACCATTATAAGTTTAACCTCGCTAGGTTTAGCTTTATATAAAATACTTGTTATCAATGTATTTATACAAACTGATTTACCAGAACCAGTAGATCCAGCAATCAACACGTGAGGCATCTTAGCTATATCAGTAATAACATTATCTCCTGAAACACTCTTTCCTAAAGCAAAAGACAACTTTGATTTAGATTCTTTAAATTCTTCTGAATCAATTATATCTCTTAAAGGAACAATCTCTTTTTCCTTATTTGGAATTTCAATACCAACAGCTTGTTTTCCAGGAATAGGAGCTTCAATTCTTATACTCTCTGCAGCTAAATTCAAAGCTATATCATCAGCAAGCTTTGCAATCTTACTTACTCTAACACCTTCAGCAGGCTTTAATTCATATCTTGTTATAACTGGTCCAACAGAAACATTTTCAACCTTAGCAGAAACACCAAAACTATATAAAGTTTTCTGTAATTTTGTAGCTGTATCTGTTAATGCTTTTTTACTTCCCTTTGTTGCTTTACTAGAACCTTGTTTTAATAACTCAACAGGTGGAGCTTCATAATTTTCATCATCAACAGTATGAGTATAATGATCTAATTGTAATACTGCTTTTGTTTTTTCTTCTTTTTCTTCTTGAACTTCTTTAAAAATATTTTCTAGCTCATCAGGATTACTTTGTTTTTGCTCTTTCTTAATTTTTTCAGAATCATCATCTTTTTTACCAAACAATCCTAATTTATGTTTTTTCTCTTCATTATTATCATTGAAATGATTAATAACAATTTCATCTTGCATTAAATCAACTTGATCCTTCATTGGAGCATTATTTTTATCCTTTTGTGTTTCAGCATGAGTAGTAGCTCTATTCTTTCTTCTCTCTTCACGTCTTTCATTAAAAGCTTGTCTTTGTTCTTCTCTTCTTGCACGCTTTTCTTCTTTTCTATCTTCTCTTCCATCAACAAATTCAACTAATAATTCCACAGGATTTGCACCAACTATGTATACACATGTCACAACTGCAATAGCTATTGTTAAAATCGTTGTACCCAATGAACCAAGTAAATTCATAAGAGGTGTAGCAACAATTGCGCCAATTGCACCTCCACCTTTATTCATTGTTCCTAATTTATATGCTTCATTAACAACCTCTTCAAAAGTTGCATTACCAGACATATTCAATTTAGAAAATTGATTAACATGCATTACAACTGATACACATACAACGAAAACTAAAAATTGAATAACTTTTGTTGAAACATACTCACTATCCTCTTTTATTAATGAAAGTGCCATTACAATTATTCCTATCGGAATTACATATTTTATTATTCCAACTAGACCACCTAGAACAGGGCTTAAAATTGCACCAACTTGTCCTGCACCTGTATATATTAAAACTCCTGACATGATACCAACTATTAACATTATAATAATCATCATCTCTGGACTAAAACTAAAACCTTTTTTACTAGGCTTTACAGCCTTTTTCTTCTTCTTTCTACCCAACGCAAAATCCTCCTATCGTAATATTAAATAAATCGATATTATTATATCAAAACAAATAAAAAATAACATCTTTTTTTCAAAATTAATGCAAAAAAATAAACCTAAAATGTTAAACTTTTTTTGCTTAACATTTTGGGTTCACCTCGTTTTTTAACCATTATTTTAATTCATTTCTATTATTCTTAATCGTTGCAAGTGCACTATTAACTGTCGCCTGTGCTGCCTCCATATTCCCCATTAAAGTAGCCATAGTATCTTCGACTTCAGCTAAAATATTATCAGCATATTCTTTAGTTCCTTCTGACATTTCTCTTGCCATATCATTAGCTGACTCAATAATCTTTTGTTTCTCCTCATAAGCTTTTCTAGTAATCTCATGTTCATCTATCATTGCAATAATTCTATTTTCAGCTTCTTTTACAATATCTTCGCCTTCTTTTTTAGCTTCTTGGATTATTCTAGTACGCTCTTCCTTAACCCACTTAGCTTGTTTTAAATCATCTGGCAACTTAAGTCTAATCTCTTTTACAACATCTAAAATTTCGTCTTTATCAACAATACTTTTATTTGAAAACGGCATCTTTCTACTGTTTTCAAGCAAATCTTCAATTGTTTCTAAAAGAGTAAATATCTCCATCTCTAAACACATTCCTTCCTAAGGTTTATATTGATTAAAAAAGCCTTTAATTACGTTTTAAAAATAATAAACTAACTCGTCCATATTTTCTAGTATCATAAACATTTATATCAATATTCTTTATATCATCTAAAATTCTATTTGGTTCATCAGTTTCAACTATAATAATGAAATCATCATTTAATATTTCAGAGCACAATAAAGCATCTATTGACCTTTTCACAAAATCAGTTTTATATGGTGGATCAATAAATACTACATCTATCTTTTCCTTTTGCTTCTGAATTTGCATTATTGCCTTTTCAAAATCAGCTTTAATCAAAATTGCTTTATCATTAAACTTCGTTTTCTCAATATTCTTTTCAACAACTACAGAAGCTTCTCTATTTTTTTCACAAAAAAAAGCTTTTCTAGCACCTCTGCTTATTGCCTCTAAACCAAGAGCACCTGAACCAGCAAATAAATCTAATACAACAGCATCCTCCAAATTAAAATTAATTATATTAAATAATGGCTCTTTAACCCTATCAAGTGTAGGTCTGGTATTCATTCCATCTAATGTATAAAGTTTTGTTCCACGAGCTGTTCCACTAATAATTCTCATATATAATAAAACCTCGACAATCCTATATGTATATTTTATTTTAAATATATAATAAGTCAATAACATTAACACAAATGTAAAAAATAATTAACTTTGTAACATTTGTTTAATTCTTTTGTAATATGGTCTTATAAGCCACACATTTATTCATAATCCTATCTTAAAGTCGAAAAAAAGGGTTGACAAATCAACCCCTAATATATTTTATCTTTTGTTAATCTTCTTTCATATCTTTCAACAATTCAAGTTGTGAAATTAATAAAGCTTCCATTTTAGCTCTATAAATATCAAATTGTTTTTTTGTTTCAGCAAATTCCCTTTTTCTTGTTTCAGATTCTTTTGTTAATTCATCAACAGACTCTTGCATTTTTGATCTGGCATTTTTAATAATATTATCAGCTTCATCTTGTGCATTGTTTTTTATGTCATCAGCTGTTTTTTGAGCCATTACTAATGTGTTTTGCAAAGTTTGTTCAATATTTTTATACTTCTCTAGGTCACTTTTAGATCTTTCTATTTCTGCACGAAGTTCTGTATTATCTTTATATATTTTTTCATAATCAGCAGTAATTTCATCCAAAAAATCATCAACTTCATCTACATTATAACCATTCATCATTTGTTTTTGAAATTTTTTGTTCTCAATGTCTAGTGGTGTAAGCATAGTAATCCTCCTATTTTATTTATTTAGCCATGAAACAGAAAGTTTATTTTTAATTTCCTCTCTTGTCATATCGTTAACTATATCATAATTAAAGGGCGCAACGATGAATATTGAATTAGAAACTTTTTCAAAGTGTCCATCAAGAACTTTAACAGCTCCACTAATAACATCCAAAATTCTTCTTGCTACATCTTTATTTACATATTCCAAATTTACAACAATTGCATTTTTTTCTCTTAATAAAATACATATATCTTCTGCTTGTTCAAAAGCTGTTGGCTTAGCAATTTTCATTTTTATTTGTTGTTGAGCCATATTAACAACTTTACTACCTTTTCTATTTCTAAATAATCCTCTATCTTCATCTTCTTGAGCTTCTTCATCAGGTTCATATGAATAAGAATATTCATTATCTAACATTTCTTCATTTTCATCATTTTCTCCGTTATCTACTCCTAACAAATCTAATATTTTATTTACAACTGCATTAGCCATCTAATTTCCTCCCAAAATTATATACAAAATTTAATTACTGCATATAGTATCCTTCTTTTTTATGAATCTGTCAAGAACTAAAAATAGTTTGTTATATAAAAATAATATTAATGTAACATTGTTGTAATATTATTTCTTATTTTTTATCACTATTTTGTCATATTGTTTTATACTATACATATTATTTATTTCATCATATGAATATCCTAATTCCTGCAATTCCTGTGTTGTATAATTATCAACTATAGCATATGAATCATTTTGTTTTAATATTTTTACCAATACCATAGCATTATAACCAGCTCTATTTCTTTCCACAAAAGATTTATCACCTTCCGTTATAATAGCAGAATTAGGTATTTTTAATCCTGAATATTCCCACCAAATAACATCAACAGAAATTTTTCTATAATTAATCATTTTCTCTGGTAAATCTTTTATTTTAAAAATAATTACTCTAGAGTCTTCTTCTTCATTTATCTGAACAATTTCAGAAGTAATTGAACTATCAACATCATATCTAATTTTAACTTTATCACCCACTTTAGCATTCATTGCAGAATCTGAATTCATTTCAATTGCTAAATAACAATAAAATTGAGTTATCACTTTACCTTTTTCACTACTTGACTCAATTAATTCACCACTTTTTAAATCTAAATCCTCTAAAAACTTCTTATTTAAATAATTAAAATCAGAAGTAGTTAAAATTGATTCCAAATTATCAACTCTATAAGAAACTGTTCCACTCTCTGTCGTTTTAATTTCTTCTGCACCATCAGTAATTTTTTTCAAATATGAATTTTTTTGATTAATAAGATCTTTCAAATATGAACCTGCTGGACTTAAATCTCCTACAATTGTAGAAATTTTAAGTGTACATTCATCTATCTCTTTTTTATAATTCTCCATTTCTTCAATATTATTAGTTTCATAAATTTTTTCTTCAAGAGATTTTATCTTATTTTTTAGAACTTGTACATCTGTTGGATATACCGGGTTTTCACTTTTTTGAGCTTCAGCTATTTTTTTATCTAATTCTTCTATTTCTTTTTTTATCGTATCTTCGCCATTAACATAATATCTAAAAACAGCTTCACCTTTCGCAGCTCTTTTTCCTTCTGTAATAACTTTCTCCATACCATTCATATAATTTTTTCCTTGAAGAACTTGTTCATCTCTAATAACAACTGCATCAACTGTTTCAGCAGAATCTAAAATACCGTTTTCAACAACAAATGTATCCGCAGGACTAGTTATAAGTCTTACAGTGTTAAAAATTAAATAAACAATTATTATCACTACAGCAACACCAGCAATTATTCTAGGTAACACATTTTTAGAAGTTTTCTTCTGTTCGTCCAATTTCAAACCACCCTTCACATATTGACATTGTTTACTATTAAATCAATATTCTTATTTCTGTCATCAAGTCCATCTATCCAAACAATGTTCTTATTTTTTCTAAACCAAGTAAGTTGCCTTTTAGCATATCTTCGTGTTTCTTGTTTTATTTTATCAATCATTTCTTGTTTAGTAAGTTTTCCATCAAAATATTCAACAACTTCCTTATATCCTAATCCTTGCATTGCAGTTGGAAATTTATCATATTTATCTATAACATTTCTAACTTCATCTATTAGTCCTTGTTCTATCATTATATCAACTCTTCTGTTAATTCTATCATACAATTTTTCTCTATCCATTGTAATTGCAAAAACACTATAATCATATTTTACACCATTACTTCTAGAAATCTTTTCTAATTCTGTTTTTGTTTTTCCAGTGGCCTTATATAACTCAAGAACTCTTGTAATTCTCTTTTTATCATTTTCGCTAATCTTCTCCATAGCCTCAGAATCAATTTTTTTAGCCTCATCATAAAGTTTCTTCAATCCTTCTTCTGATTCAGCTCTTTTCATTAATTCATCTCTATATTCTTGATCAAGCTCAATTTCAGGATAATCAATTCCAAAAACTAAAGTATCTATATATAATCCTGTTCCACCACATAGTATAGGAACTTTACCTTTATTTAGAACATATTCTATTTTTTCCTCAGCATCTCTTTTAAAATCCGCAACAGAATATCTCTCATCAGGAGAAATAAAATCTATCAAATAATGAGGAACCCCATCCATTTCTTCAACAGTTGGTTTAGCAGTTCCAATACTCATATCTTTATAAATCTGCATTGAATCACAAGAAATAACTTCACCATTAATTCTCTTTGCAAGTTCAACAGCCAAAGCAGTTTTACCAGAAGCTGTTGGTCCTGCTATTACAATAACTTTCTCCATAAAAACCTTTCCTTTTTTATATCTGAGTGAATTTATATTAAATTTTTGAATCACCGCGCAGGAACCAACCGAACGAAGTGAGTTCGATTAAAGCATTCTACCCGTTTCAAAATAGAAATGCAATTTTTATTTTGAAATTAAGGAATGCGACAGCAAGGTGTGAAAAAATTAATATAAATTCACTCAAATACGCATTATTTTTGAAAAATATTATTTTCTAGCAAACTTACGCTCAATATCATACCTACTCATCCTAATTGCAGTAGGTCTACCGTGAGGACAAGTAAATGGATTTGGAAGAGCAAGCAATCTCTCCATAAGCTTATCAACCTCTTTTTCAGTAAGTTTCATATTAGCCTTAACAGCTGACTTGCAAGCAATAGTAGCAATAAATCTTTCCTCTTTATCTTGACGATCAGTTCTCGAATAATTATCAACCTCATCAAGCAAATCAAGAAACAATTGCTTAGTATTCATATCCATACAAATATTTGGAACACCTGTTAACTTTATAGTATTTTCGCCAAATGCTTCTAAAGTAAAACCAGCTTGTTCAAACATTTCTAAGTTTTCTTTAATTGTTTCTGCTTCTTTATGAGTAAGATTAATTATATCAGGTAACAACATCAATTGGGAATCTTTATCTGTTGTACTATAATAATTCTTTTTAACTTTCTCATACATAATTCTCTCATGAGCAGCATGTTGATCTATTATATACATTTCATTTTCAATTTCTACAATTATATATGTTGAAAATACAATACCTATAAATTTATAGTTTTTACCAGCCATATTTTTAAATTCTTCAATTTGCTCTGTATTCTCTTCTGACATAGGTGCTTGAATATTTTCTTCTGATATTTCTGATTCAAAAGTTGGTCTTACCGTATTTTTTATTTCATCTAATACCTTTTTTTCATTTTCTGAAAGTTCTTTAGAATCAGTTGGCTGAGATGAAAAATTTGCTTTTTCTCCAAATATTTTTGAATACATTGTATCAAACTTTTCAGTTTTATCTGTATTTTCTGATATATTATCTTGTTCTTTATTTAATGGATTTTCTGCTTTACTATTTTTTATTGCCTCTTCTAAAATTTCATCTGATTGTCTTTGTTTTATTAATTCTTCAGTAGCCTCTTGTACTTTTTCTTCAGATGGCACTGAACTCTTTGCTTCTTCTTGTACTTCTTGTCCAACTTGTACTACATTATCAGCTACTTCTTTAACTGTCTCATCTTTTCTCTCAGAAACTATTGGTGTATACACATTTGGTGTAACTTCTGCTACTCCAATTTCTTTTAATCCCCTTCTAAATTTATAAATTTCTTCAAGCATATTTTCTTTTTCATCTTGTCCTTTTTCTACATGTTTGTTTTTTCTTAAAAACCCGAAAACGCCTGACTTCTCTGTTTTTTCATCTTCTTTTATTACTTTTTCAACTTCATCAGCTTCTTTTTGTAAATTTTCAGTTAATTGTTTAGGTTGAATTGGTGTTGCAATTTCTTGAGCTATTTCTTGTTTTGAAATAGCTTTTTCTTCAACTACATCTGCAACTAATTCTCTTTTAGAAAGAGCTTCTTTTACCGCATAATATACTGATTTGAAAACTTTATTTTCTTCTTCAAAACGAACCTCTAATTTAGCAGGGTGAACATTAACATCAACCAAAGCTGGATCCATTTGAAGATTCAAAATTAAAAATCCATATTTATTTATCGGAATCATTCCTTTAAAAGCTTGCTCAGCCGCCGCTGTTAAAGTCTTATCCTTTATATAACGTTCATTAACAAAAAACAATTGATTAGAACGATTAGATCTTGCAATTTCTGGTTTTCCAACAACACCTGTAACTTTAATTCCTTCATATTCATAATCAGATTCAATTATTGCCTCAGCAACATCTTTTCCATAAATACTATAGATAACACTCTTCTCATCATTATTACCTGTTGTTTGAATTACAGTTTTTCCAGTATTTATAAGCTTAAAAGCAATTTCTTTATGCACTAAAGCAAGTCTTGTAATTGCATCTTCAATATAACCTGATTCAGTATAATCTTTTTTCAAGAATTTATATCTAACAGGAGTATTGTAAAATAAATTTTTAACTGTAATTGTTGTTCCCAAAGGTGCACCTATTTCACCTTGTTCTAAAGTTTTTCCACCTTCAACAACAATTCTATGACCTATGTTTGAATCCTTTGTTCTAGAAACCATTTCAACATTTGCAATAGCTGCAATACTTGCTAAAGCCTCACCTCTGAACCCCATTGATGTAACTTTAGTAATATCTTCTGCCACTCTTATCTTACTAGTTGCATGTCTTTCAAAAGCAATTTCCATATCATCTTCTGCAATTCCTTTACCATTATCAGAAATTCTTATGAAAGAAATTCCACCATTTTTTATTTCAACAGTAATTTTTGTAGCACCTGCATCTATTGAGTTTTCAACCATTTCTTTAACAACAGAAGCTGGTCTTTCAATAACTTCACCTGCTGCAATTTTATTAATTGTTAAATCATCTAATAATACAATATTTCCCATTTATTCATCCTCCAACTATTACGATTCCTATTACCAGTTCGTATTATATCACTAAAACATCCTTTTTGTATATACGTTTCATTCTTTTTTTGAGTAACACTTTTTCTAAAAAATCATAGTATATAACATACTAAGGATTTAGAAAAGAGCTTAAGCTCCTTGATACTTACAAAGGGGGGAAACAATATGCCAGAGAACAGAGGTTGTGGTTGCGGATTTGGTGATGACTGCTTATGGATAATACTTCTTTTAATAATAATCTGTTGTTGTTGCGGTGGTAACAGAAACTGCGGTTGCTAATCAAAAGTAAAAAGCCTTCATCCTAACCGATGAAGGCCTAAACCAAATTTAACTTTAAGTACTATATATTCTTATAAAATTCTTTAAACATAATTTTTGAAAAATTACTACCTCCTAATCTACTAAGAATATATAGTGCTATTTTTAATATCCCATATCAGCTGGCATTCCGGCACCTTCGCCATGGCCACTGCATCCACAAGATTTTTCTTTCTTATTAACAACACATGATTCTGTAGTTAAAATCATTGAAGAAATACTTTCAGCATTTTGAAGAGCAGATCTTGTAACTTTAGTTGGATCAACTATTCCCGCTTTTTTCATATCCACATATTCTTCATTTTTAGCATCAAATCCGATTCCTAATTTGCTTGATTTAACTTTGTCTAATATAATTGCACCTTCTAATCCAGCATTAGCAGCTATTTGTCTTACTGGTTCTTCCAATGCACTTAAAATTATTTTAACACCAATTTTTTCATCATCTTTAACTTCATCTAAAAGTTCTTCAACTTTTGGTATTATATTAATATATGCTGTTCCACCACCTGAAACAATACCTTCTTCAACAGCAGCACGAGTAGCAGATAAAGCATCTTCAATTCTTAACTTTTTCTCTTTCATTTCAACTTCTGTAGCAGCACCAACTTCAATAACAGCAACACCACCAGCAAGTTTAGCAAGTCTTTCTTGTAATTTTTCTTTATCATACTCACTTGAAGTTTCATTTATGTTAGCTTTGATTTGTTTAATTCTAGCTTGTAATTCTTCTTTATTTCCTTCTCCACCAACAATAATTGTACTATCTTTTTGAACCTTAATTTGTTTTGCTCTACCTAAGTTTTCAATAGTAGTATCTTTTAAATCTAATCCTAAATCATCAGTAATAACAGTTGCACCTGTTAATATTGCAATATCTTGTAACATTGCTTTTCTTGAATCGCCAAAGCTTGGAGCTTTTACAGCAACAACATTTAAAACACCTCTTAATTTGTTTAAAATTAATGTTGATAAAGCTTCACCTTCAATATCATCAGCAACAATTAATAATTTACCAGATTGTTGCATCAAAGCTTCTAGTAAAGGTAAAATTTCTTGAATACTGCTAATCTTTTTATCTGTTAACAATATGTATGGATTATCCATTACAACTTCCATTTTTTCTGTATCTGTTACCATGTATGGAGAAATATATCCTTTGTCAAATTGCATTCCTTCAACAACTTTTACATCAGTATTTGAAGTTTTAGATTCTTCAATAGTAATTACACCATCTTTAGAAACCTTTTCCATAGCATCTGCAATTAGGCTACCGATTTCTTCATCATTAGCTGAAATGCTTGCAACTCTTGCAATATCTTCTTTACCATTTACGTCTGATGAAATCTTTTTCAATTCTTCAACAGCCTTATTTGTTGCCTTATCCATACCTCTCTTAATTGCCATTGTATCTCCACCAGCTGCAATATTTCTAATTCCTTCTTTAATCATTTTTTGAGCTAAAACTGTAGCAGTTGTTGTTCCATCACCTGCAACATCATTAGTTTTTATAGAAACTTCTTTAACTAATCCAGCTCCCATATTCTCATAAGGATCTTCAAGTTCAATCTCTTTTGCTATAGTAACACCATCATTTGTAATAAGAGGTGCACCAAAATTTTTATCAAGTACAACATTTCTTCCTTTTGGACCTAATGTAACTTTAACAGTATCTGCTAATTTATTAACACCATCCAATAATGCTTTTCTAGCATCTTCACCATATTTAATATCTTTTGCCATTTAAAATCATCTTCCTTTCCTATTCTACAATAGCCAAAATATCAGATTGGCTAACAATTAAATACTCTTCATTTTCGTACTTAACTTCTGTTCCTGCATATTTATTTAAAATAACTTTATCCCCTTTTTTTACATACATTTCTTCTTTTTGACCATCTACAATCTTTCCTGGTCCTACTTCAATAACCTCAGCTATTTGTGGTTTTTCTTTGCTTGCAGTAAGGATAATTCCACTTTTAGTTGTTTCTTCTTTTTCTTTCATTTTAATTAAAACTTTGTCTGTTAATGGTTTTATCATTTTTACTACCTCCTTCAAAATTAGCACTCTTTATCTGAGCCTGCTAATAATTTATACCTTTTTCTACAAATTGTCAATACTATTTATATGATTTAATCAAAAAAAAATTACTAAATTTTAAAAAATCTAGTAACTTTTTTATTCTTATTCTTCAATACTTGTTAAATCAATTTTATTTCCATTTTCATCGATTGGATAATAATCAATAATATAATAAGCCTTATCTTTATGTGAAAGTAAAAATTCCAAAGTATCCTCTTGATCAACACCTTCAACACTAGAAACTGTTCTTATTTTAGCAGTAAACTTTGATAAATACTTAGAAACATCAGTTATTTTTGTATTTTCAACCAACGTTAACTCAACATTAGTATTATCTATAACACTTACTAATCCTTTTTCTTCCTGCTTTAATGAATACTGCATAACATACAAATCCTTATATCCATTTGGATTTGATAAGATCTCTCTATATTTTTGATCAAAAGCTACATTTTCATTTTCGGCCACCTTGTAAATATACTTAGCAACTAAATCCATCATTGCTACAACTTTTGAACCATTATGCTCATTATATCCACTTAAAAAATTAGTTAAAATTCCGCTCTCACTATCATATCCAAACTTCTCTATATCACTACCATATCCTATTTCAGTTAAAATAACATTTTCAGTTTCTTCACCTTTTCTGTTTTCAGCATATTTTTTATAAAAAATACATATAAAAAATATCAAAACAATTAAAACAACTAATAATAAAAAATTTATTATTACTTTCTTTTTATTCACACAATCACCCTTTTCTTTAGCAAACCTTTTCAATTATACTAATCTTCATTATTTTCTTTAGTAGGAATATCTTTCATTTCCTCAAGGACAATTTGTTCATTTTCATCTAACTTGTACTGAGGTAATTCTGGTAGCTCATCAAGAGAAGAAATTCCAAACATTTTAAAAAAGTCATCTGTAAGTTTATACATTGTTGGTCTACCAGGAGCATCCATTTTTCCAGCTTCTTCGATTAAATGAAATTCATTCAATCTGTATAAAGTTCCATCTGAGTTAACACCTCTTATAGCCTCAATCTCAGCACGTGTTATTTTAGGATTATACGCAATAATTGCCAAAATCTCTAAAGCTGCTGATGATAAAAAAGGTTTAGATCTATTATCAAACAGCTGTACTAAGCAATCATATGAACTTTTTTTAGTAGTCATTTGATATCCATCATTAACCCTTATAACCTCTATTCCTCTAGATTCGTCTTTGCAATCTTCCATATAACTTCTAACAATGGCATCTACCTCACCAGGAGTCATTTCTAAAATTTTAGCCATTTCTGAAACAGAAACAATTCTTCCAGCAGCAAACAACATAGATTCAATTAAAGATTTTGCATTTTCTATTTTCATATTAATCCCTACCTAATATATAATCTCTCTTAATCAACATATCTATTATTACATGAAATAAATTTAAAGTCAAATACGCCTAAAAGTATTGATTTATCCATAATTTAGTGTTATAATAGTGATGTATTTATTGAAAGGAATGAAAAAAATGCAAGTAAAAGTTAAAGAAAATACATCTTTATTTAAAAAAATAATAGATAAAATAAAAAATAGTTCTTTATACTATATGATAAACTCTTCAGACGCTGAAGTAATTTCACCAGAAGAAATTGATTCAACTGAAAAAGTATCAAGACTAGCTAATTCTTCTAATATCTCTGAAACAGAAATGTGGAATATAGAAAGAGCTTTTAATGAAAGTGATTCAGCTTTAGATAGTATTGAAGAAGAAGTTTCTAAAGTACCTGATTTCAAAAAAGAATCTAATAATCCATTTAGTATTGAAGAAGAAACACAAAATTCTGAAAAAGAAATTGATTCAGATGAAGAATTAACATCTTCTACACTTAAAACTAACAAACCACAAATTACTATTCAACATCCTGTTCAACCAGCAAAATCTAAAAAAAGATCAACTGTCGACAGAGATAGAAGTGATGACTAATATTATTTAAATAAATCTCATTCATAAAACCTAAAAAGATGCATTAAAAAATGCATCTTTTTTATTTCTACTCTACTTCTTCAAATTCTCCAATCAAATCATAATCACTATTGCTCACAATCTTACACTTTACAAATTTACCAATTAAATTCTCTTGAATGTTATTAACATATATTACACCATCTGTATCTGGTGAATCCATATATGATCTACCTTCATAAAATAAACCATCATCTGAAATTTTTTCAATTAAAACATCATATTCTTTGCCTATTTTTTCATTCATCTTTTCTCTAGAAATTTCATTTTGAATATTCATAATAATATTTCTTCTCTTCTCTTTAGTCTTTGGATGAACTTGATTCTCAAACTTAGCAGCTGGAGTCCCGTCTTCTTTAGAATATGTAAAACATCCTAACCTATCAAATCTTAATTCTTTTACCGCTTCTTCTAAAACCGCAAAATCCTCTTCTGTCTCACCAGGAAAACCAACTATTAAACTAGTTCTTATTATAACATCAGGGATTTCTTTTCTTATTTTATTAACAATATCACGAATATTTTTTCCAGAAGTCTTTCTATTCATTTTCTTTAAAATATTATCTGAAAAATGTTGAATAGGAATATCAAAATAATTACATATCTTCTCCTCTGATTTAACCACCTCAAGAAGTTCATCAGTAATACTTTCAGGATAAGCATATAAAAATCTTATCCACTTTATCTTCTCTATTTTGCATAACTCTTTTAATAATTCAGGTAATCTATATTTATTATATAAATCAATTCCATACTTCGTTGTATCTTGTGCAATTATTATAATTTCTTCATAACCATTTTCCGCTAATTCTTTAGCTTCCTCTATTATATCTTCAAACTTTCTACTTTCATATCTTCCTCTAATATATGGAATTGCACAATATGTACAAAAATTATCACACCCTTCAGCAATTTTTAAGTACGCCATCTGCTCACCAGTAGCAATAACTCTATTTCTATAAGACATATAATCACTTTTCTCAGATGACTCATTTACTAATTCCGCAATTTTCTCCCAAAAATTTTTATACTCATCTATGCTTAACCACAAATCAACTTCTGGAATAGATTTTTCAAGCTCTTCTTTATATCTTTTTACTAAACATCCCATAGCAACTAAATATTTGCAATTAGATTTTTTGTATTCAGCCATTTCCAAAATAGTATTTATTGCTTCTTCTTTTGCAGATGCAATAAAACCACAAGTATTTACAATTATCATATCTGCTTCTTCAGGATCATTTACAATCTCAAACTTATGCTTTTTTAAAACAAACATTCCCATTTCTGTATCAACCAAATTTTTACTACATCCTAATGATATAAAACCAACCTTCATATAAAACTCCTTATAATATTACTCACTATATATATGTTTACGAGTAAGCTCTAACAAATTTAATTTTGTAAACCCTTCTATTTGAACCCTCGTTCTTTCCTTCTTTAGTTCCTCTGAAAAAAGATGTATTAGCTCTTTCTTATGTTCATCATCATTCAAATCTATAAAATCAATAATTATAATTCCACCTATATCACGTAATCTAATCTGTTTCTCAATTTCAACTGCAGCTTCTTTATTAATTAAAAATGCTGTATTTTCCAAACTTACCTTTCCGATAAATTTAGCAGAATTAACATCAATTGCAGTTAAAGCCTCTGTTTTATCAATAGTTATAAAACCTCCACTTTTAAGCCATACTTTTCTATTTTCAGCCACATCCAATTGATGTTGAATATTATATTTAAGCATAACACTGTCTATATCGCAAACAATTTGTATATCTTCCTTGTTTAGCAATCTAACTTTATGTTCAACAATTTTTTTCATTTCTTCATTATCAACATGTATTATCTTTAAATCCTTATCAATCAAGTCCAGCAATAATTTATCAATCATTCCATTGGCTTCACTAATTAATTTTGGAAAATCCTGATTATCAAACTTAATACTAATAATATCATTCCATTTTTTTACAAGAATCTTCAAGTCATTCTCTAAGTCCTCTTCTGTCTTTCCTACTGCAGAGGTTCTAATTATAGCCCCCATATTTGGGGGCAATATATTCTTCGTTAACGAAATAAGCCTTTGCCTTTCATTTTTATCTTCAATTTTTTGCGAAATAGTAACAAAAGAAGAATTAGGTAATAACACAATATATCTTCCAGGTAAATTAATATGAGTTGATGCCCTAGCACCTTTTTTATTATAGCTATCTCTTTTTATTTCAACAATTATAGGCATCCCAACTTTTAAAATATTTTCAATCCTTTCACTTTCCCAAGTCGATGAATCTTGCTTAGTAACATCAACTTTTGGTAAAACATCTTTTAAATGAATAAACGCATTTTTATTTTCTCCAACATTAATAAATGCTGCTTGAAGTCCCGGAAGAATATTTTGAACTTTACCTATATAAATATTTCCTTCTAGTCTTTTTTTATATTTTGAATCTTTATATTTTTCAGTTAAAATTCCATTCTCAACTAAAAGTATATTTTCTATATCTCCTTCTGTGTATATAATAAGCTCCTTCATAAAATAATAAACCTTTCTAATTAAATTTATTCATTGCCACATCAATATTCTGTTTTAATATAACATCAACAGCACTAGCAGCAAGCTTAACCCCTTTTTCTAAATCTTCTTTTGCTGAATTTGGAATTGCTCCAATAACATATTCTATTAAATCTTCGTGATCTGCTGGTTTTCCAATTCCAACTCTTACTCTTGCAAAGTTCTGATTTCCCACAAAATGTACAACCGATTTCATGCCATTATGAGTTCCTGGTCCACCATTCTTTCTAACACGAATAATACCGGGATCCAAATCTATATCATCATATATCACAATAAGTTGATCAGAAGTTATCTTATAAAAATTCATAACTTCTTTAACAGACTCCCCACTTAAATTCATAAAAGTTTGTGGTTTTAATAATATGATTTTTTCACCATTAACAACGCCATTTCCAAATAATCCTTTAAATTTAGATTTATTAACATCTATATCATACATATCTGAAAGTTTATTAATAACATTAAATCCCATGTTATGACGCGTATTTGCATAATCATTTTCTGGATTACCTAGACCAACAATTAAAAACATCTTAAAATCCACCTTTTATTAAAATCTATTATTTTATTTTACTACACTTTCCGAAATTTAACAACCCTATGAGCAAAGTATTATAACATAAATTATGGTATTTTTTATGTTTTTGTATTAAAATATCATTATATAAAAATAGCAATACGCAAAATTCTGTGAATTTTGCACGTACACAAAAATAATTACAAATATTATTAATATTCACTTTTTCTATAAATAAAGGAGTAAAAAATGCCACCACTAGTAAGTATAATAATTCCAGTATTTAATAATGAAATTTCAATATCAGAAACAATAAAAAGTATTAGAAATCAAACATACACCAACATAGAAATTCTTATCATAGATAATGGCTCTTTAGATAGCAGTTTTGCAGTTTTGGAAAAACAAATCCAACACGACAAAAGAATCAAAGTATATGTTAAAGATACTGTAGACTTTATAGAAGCACAAAAATTCGGCTTAAAAGTAGCCAAAGGAACATATGTTATGTTCTTCGAATGTGGAAAATTAATGAGCGAAAATTTGATAGAATATTTTATTTCATGCTTAGAAAAAAATCCTGCAGATATAATTACATGCGATTTCTTCTCAATACTAGAATATTATCTACTAACGCCACACACAATTACTCAATCATCTCCTAAAGAAAAAATTGAATTAGTAAGCAATACAAAATATTTACAAAAAATATATTCTTCTGATGACCACATTTGCACAAATTGCGCAGTTGTATGGAACAAATTAATCAATAGAATTTGGCTTTTAAGCACTCAATACCATGCAACAAAAGATAAAATAAATATTAGTTATAATTTTCTAACAAAAAAATCAAAAATTTTAGTTACAAATCAAATATTAATTTGTGACATTATATATGATAAATTTTTAAAAGATAATAGTATAAATTTTAATGACTTAAATTCAGTAGAATTCTTAGAATCTTTATTAATCAAATATAAAAAACAAAACATGACAACAGCAACATTTAACACAGCTCAGCGCTTATTAAAACTCTTATTAAAGCTAAGAATACAAACAACATTTTTCATGTTTAGATATAACTTCAAAGATGACCTTAAGAAAACTTTAAATAAAAAATTTAATAGTATATATCAATTCTTAAAACTAAAATATCCAAATAAAGAAAAAAGATATTCCCCAATTTATGCAGATTATCTCACTCTATTAAAAGATGAAAAATTCAGAGAAAAATATTTTTACCTTTACCCAGATTATATTATAAAATATGAAAAACCTATCTTCCCTTTTCAGTATTTTGATGAAGACTTCTACATTCCAACTGAGGACGAAAAAGATGATACAGAATATGAAACAATAGAATATGTTTAAAAATAAAAAGCGAACTTTAAAAGATAATAAATAGTCCGCTTTTTTTCTTGGCAAATTAAGACAAAAGGTATATAATATCGACATAGTAATCTTAAGACAAGGGGGGATTATCTATGAAATTAAACAAAATTTTAGAAGGTCTTGAAGTAAAAGAAACAGTTAACAATCTAGATTTAGATATAACTAATATACATTCAGACTCAAGGAAAATTAAAGAAGGCGGACTATTTATTGCAATAAAAGGATATTTGCAAAATGGTATTGATTATTTAGATTCTGCAATTTCAAATGGCGCAGTTGCCGCAATTGTTGAATACGATGTAGACATATCAAAATTACCAAACACAATTACCTACATAAAAACTGATAATACAAGAAAAGCACTAGCCATAACAAATTGCAATTTATATGATAACCCATCACGAAAATTTAAACTAATAGGAGTTACTGGAACAAAAGGAAAAACGACGACAACATTTATGATTAAATCACTTTTAGAAGCACATGGTCTAAAAGTTGGTTTAATGGGAAGTATTGCTATATATATTGGCAATGAAAAATTAGAAGACACAGACAGAACAACACCTGAAAGTGATGAAATTCAAAAATATTTTGCTAAAATGGCTGAAGCAAATGTAGATGTAGCAATAATTGAAGTATCATCTCAAGCAATGAAACTTCACAGAGTTGACGGATGCGATTTTGATATTGGCGTATTCACAAACCTAACAGAAGACCACATTAGTAAAAATGAACATGCAAGCATGGAAGAATATTTCGATTGCAAATGTATGTTATTCGATAAATGTCCTATTGGATTTATTAACGCAGATGATAAAACTGTAATAACAATAAAAGATAAAAATAAAACTTGTAAATTTAAAACTTTTGGAATTGATAACCCAGCTGATATAAGAGCTGAAGAAGACACTTTAAAAATCACTCCATCATGCATCGACTTTGTTGCAGATATAGATGGTAAACGTGAACAATTTGAAGTATCTATTCCAGGTAGATTCAGTGTTTACAACTCACTTGGAGCAATCAGTGTAGCACATGAATTTGGTGTAACTCCAGACGAAATGAGAAAAGCTTTAAAAAACCTAAAAGTTTTAGGCAGAAATGAATTAGTTCCTAACAAATTAGGACTAACAATATTAATAGATTATGCTCATACTCCATCTAGTTTGGAAAGCATACTAGAATCTGTTAAAGCATATGCTAAAGGAAGAATCATATGTGCCTGGGGCGTTGGCGGAGACAGAGATAGCAAAAAACGTCCTATAATGGGTGAAATCTCAGGAAAACTAGCTGATTACACAATATTAATGTCTGATCAAGTAAGAACTGAAGATCCATTAAAAATATTACAAGACATTGAAGTCGGAGTAAAAAAATCAGGTGGAAAATACACAATTATTGTTGACAGAACTGAAGGGATAAAACACGCCTTAGAAGTCGCAACACCAGAAGACATTATTGTAATTCCTGGTTTAGGACATGATTTATACTTAGAAAGAAATCATGTAAAATATCCTTATGACGAAAGAAAAGTCATTGCTAAATTAGTTGATGAAATCATAGAAGA
>OCHI01000625.1_pt1 | contig 34608 bp, 27 predicted proteins | sample 1538691 | NCBI WGS metagenome assembly OCHI01 (sample SAMN04571718, study PRJEB22368) | human gut metagenome | biome: human gut; material: stool | host: Homo sapiens | place: Luxembourg | collected 2012-09-21 | reverse complement strand
GGCACTTAGCCGTATAGACAGGAGCAGTACGACACTTACGATTTCAGATTTGTTTGTGATTGCTGAACAGTTGGGATGCGTATGGAAATTAGAGAAACTATGCAGAAACAAAGCCTTGAAGGCAGCAGTTGAAAAACCGGAAAATGTAAAATTATTTCTTAATGTTGATGGAAATATTATTCAGGATAAAGCGTTTATACAGGGATTTACAAACCGTAAGGCTATGAAGGCAGGGGTTCCTGCTTCTGATATTGTATTCGAAATAACAGAGAGATCAGACATAGAAAACTATCAGATATTGCAGCAGATCATGAAACATTATGCAGATCAGGGATATGAGATAGCATTGGATGATGTGGGAGCTGGACATTCAGGCCTAAATCGTGTAGTGAATACCACACCTGACTATCTGAAAGCGGATATAGAACTGGTAAGGGATATTCACAAGTATAAGAAAAAAGAGATCATGATGAAACTCCTGTTGGATTACTGTAATGCAACAGGAGCAATTCTGATCGCAGAAGGGATAGAAACAGTACAGGAGCTGGAATGTCTGCACAGCCTGGGAGTGCATTACGGCCAGGGATTTTTCCTCGGAAAACCAGAACGTGCATTTGGAAATATCAGTGCTGAATCGGAAGAAATATTAGAGCGATTAAATCGGAGAAAGAATATTTTATTTTTGGATATATCAGGCAAATAAGCCATTCATTTTTCTACATTTTTCAACAATAAATCCGAAATTACACCAGTTGATTAATCCCTGAGAGTTGTGTATAATTATAAAAATAAAGTTTTCTAGTACATCGTTTCGTAAATAACTATACCAATCGCGTAGGATGCGGATTCGAGTGTGCTGGTATAAAAACGCAGGCGTAGCGGGCTACGCTGAGGCTTTTAGACCTGTGCAATCGGATTCGCAGACAAGTGAGTGGTATAGTTATTTCGAAAACGATGTACTAGAATTGAGGAGTGGGTTATGGATCGCTTAGCACTTATTTTTGATAAACCAGCAGAAGCCTGGAATGAAGCGCTGCCCCTTGGAAATGGAACCATGGGAGCAATGTCCTATGGAAGATTTCAAAATGAAAGAATAGAATTGAATCTGGATTCGCTTTGGTCTGGAAATGGAAGAAACAAGGAAAATCCCAACAAAAATGTCGACTGGGATCTTTTTAGAAAACACATTTTTGCAGGGGATTACCAGGGAGCAGAGAATTATTGCAAAGAAAATGTGTTAGGAGACTGGACAGAAAGCTATCTGCCTGCAGGAACGCTTTCCATTAATGTGAAAGAACCCATTCAAAATGGAAACAGCTTTTATAGAAGAGAACTGTGCCTGACGAATGCAACTGAAAAAATAGAATTCTGCCAGGATGATTTGATTTATCAAAGAGAATTTTTTGTGAGTATGTCAGAACCAGTGATGGCAATTCATTATCATACTTCTCCAAATTGCAATCTTGAAATGTCAATAACACTGGAAAGTGAAATAAAGCACAAATCTGCTTTTTTTGCAGAAAATGGAATTATATTAGAAGGGCAGGCACCCATTTATGTTGCACCACCTTATTATTCCTGCGAAGTTCCTGTCGTTTATGAAGAGGGGCAGGGAATCCGTTTTGCAATTGGATTATATGTACAAACGAACGGTGGAAATGTATATCAGCAAGCGGATAAGCTTTTTATAAATACTCCAAATGATGTGTATATTTACGTGTCCGGAGTAACTGATTTTAAACAAAAAGAACTCTTTTTTTCAAAAAGAAACTGTATGATGGAAAACATCCAGCACATTCAATATGAAAAGCAAAAAAAGGCGCATATGGATGTATACGCAAATTATTTTGATAGGATGCATCTTGACATTAATTATACACCCGATAATGAACTTGCATTAAAAATGTTTCATTATGCCCGCTATCTGATGATCTGTTCATCTGTACCCGGTTCACAATGTACAAATCTTCAGGGAATCTGGAATCACCATATGCGTGCTCCCTGGAGCAGTAATTATACTGTAAATATTAATACGGAAATGAATTACTGGATGGCAGAAAAAGCAAATTTAAGTGACTGTCATATGCCTTTGCTTGAACTTATAGAACGTACCTCAAAAAAAGGTGAAAAAACAGCTCAGGATGTTTATCATCTGGCTGGCTGGGTAAGCCACCATAATCTGGATATTTGGGGACACTCAAGCCCGGTTGGACAATTTGGACAGGACGAAAATCCCTGTACATATTCCATGTGGCCGATGAGTTCTGGATGGTTATGCTGTCATTTATGGGAACATTACTGCTATACATTGGATGAAGCTTTTTTAAAAAAGAAGGCATTTCCGATTATACAAGGGGCCGTAGAATTTTACCTGGGCTATCTGGTACCTTATAAGGGATATTATGTAACTGCTCCCTCTACTTCACCTGAAAATACATTCCTTGCACCAGATATGACGACGCATAGTGTTACGTTTGCGTCAACAATGGATATCAGCATATTGAGAGAACTGTTTGGATTATATTTAAAAGCATGTGAAATTCTGGGAGTAGAAGATTTTACAAATGCAGTCAAAAATGTGCTTCAGAAACTTCCTCCCTATAAAATTGGGAAAGAAGGGCAGCTTCAGGAATGGTTTTATGATTACCCGGAAGCAGATATCAATCACAGACATATTTCTCACCTGTTTGGATTATATCCTGGGAACCAGATTCATAAAGAGAATGAACCTCTTATAGAAGCCTGCAGAACTTCTTTGGAAAGGCGTGGGGATAAGGGAACCGGCTGGTGTATGGCGTGGAAAGCCTGCCTGTGGGCAAAACTTGGAGATGGAAATCATGCCCTGACTTTATTAAAAAATCAGCTTCGCTTAACAAGAGAAGAAGCATGCAGTCTGGTAGGTGGCGGGATATATCCGAATATGCTTTGTGCCCATCCTCCGTTTCAGATTGATGGTAATTTTGGATTTGCTGCTGCTGTGCTGGAAATGCTGGTTCAGTATGAAGAGCAGAAAATTGTTTTTCTTCCGGCATTACCAGATGAATGGAAAGATGGGATGGCAGAAGGCGTGAAAGCACCTGGTAATATCACACTTAATTTCAAGTGGAAAGAAAAACGGGTTACGGAAATAAATCTGAAATCTCCAATTGATGCGAAACTGGTAATCTTATATAATGGTATGGAAGAAGAAATCGTCCTGAATGCTGGAAGCAGTTATCAGAAGACGCTGATATAAAGAATATATTATGATATATGAAAGGCAGGATATCTTGTGATTATAAGACATCCTGCTGTTTTATATCAGATTACCTGCTTATAGATGAAATCGTTTCCCATATTCAGAAGGCGAAATTCCCATACACTTTTTGAATAATCGACTAAAATAAAGTTGATCGTCAATTCCTACCATAACGGAGATCTCCTTCAGGGAAAAGGTATTCTCCTTTATCAGTGTAGCAGCTTTTCTTATCCGCAGATTGTTTAAGTAGCTGGTAATACTTGTTCCTACTTCGGACTTGAAAACACGGCATAAATAGCTAGTGCTGAGATTGACATTTGCCGAAATGGAGGATAATGTGAGACGGTGCATGTAATTATTTTCTATGTATGTAAGGGTTTTGGCAACATCATTTTTATAATGCCCCTCACTATGAAGAAAGTCCTGATATGTGGTCCTGGCCTCTTCATAATTTTTCAGATTTTCTTTATATGGCATATCTGGTGCAAAGGATTGGTACATGGTAAAACGGTTATACAGCTTTTTTATCAGCTGTTCCACTTTTACTTGACTGCACATTAATTCTTTTTGGGAAAATACTACGAGCGCATTATGGGCACTAAGAACAAGAATGTATGGCTGTAGCACTCCCTGAACAGCATCCAGTATCATATCTCGCAGCAGATTAGCTGATATAGAAAATGCATCATTTGATAAAAATTTTTCAAACGTTACATAGCATACAGCACAGGAATGTTTCATAAATCCAAATTTTTCTGCTCCATATCTTTCAATGAACGAATCGAGAGACTCTTCTCCCTGAAAAAAGGAGAGAAGATGATCGGTTATGGGTTCAGTGATGTCTGTTTTCAGAATGGAATCTTTTCGGTCAGCTGTATTTTGCATTTTTTTTGTGGTTTTGTTCAGACAGGCAAGGAGTGTATCTGGTTGAATTTTGATTTTTAACAGATAGTCCGCAGCACCTAAAAGCAATGCACTTCTTACTGAATCGAAGTCTTCGTAGTTGCTTAGTACCAGTATTTCTCCGGGATATTCTTTTTCCTTCAGAAAACGAATTAGTTCCAGTCCGTCCATTTCAGGCATTTTCAGGTCAGTGATAATGATATCCGGATGATGTTTTTCAATCAGTGGAACAGCCTCAAGACCATTTGATGCTGTTCCACAAATGAAAAAACCATGCTCTTCCCAGGGAAGAATGGAGCGAAGCGCAATTTTTACGATTGGTTCATCGTCAATAATTAATATACTGTACATAAAAGTCCTTTCTGTGGGCAAAAGTGGTTGTGATTTTTAGTTGTTATAATCTTTTGACAGTTCTTGTACATATAGTAAGGGAAGAGTCAGCGTACATGTGGTTCCTTCTCCAGGGTGACTATTGACCTTAAGTCCATATTCCTTTCCAAAATTCAGCTGTATTCGGTCATTTACATTGGTAATTCCAATCTTTTTCCGGTTTGTATGAGGTTCCAGCGCTGCAGGTGTCACTTCAAATCCTTTTCCATTGTCACAGAGTTCTATGATAAGATGATTGTTTTCTTCCCAACAGGTGATTAGAATTTCCATAACGGAGCCGTCATCAGAAGAACCATGCATAACAGAATTTTCTGCAAGGGGCTGCAGGATTAGTTTAGGAACAAGGCAGGAGAGCAGTTCTTCCTCTTCTACGTCAAAAGAGTACTCAAAGCTTCCGGCATACCGGATTCTTAAAATCGCGAAGTAGTTTTCCAGGTTCTCAAGCTCTTCCTGAATGGTTATATACTCGTTTTTATTAGTCAGTGTATTTTGCAAAAGACTGCTGAGGGCCTGGATTCCATCACTTACAATCTGGTCTTTATGCATGGCGGCTACAAAGCGCAGACTGTTTAAAGTGTTGAAAAGAAAATGAGGATTTAACTGATATTGAAGCATCTGTAGCTCCAATTCTCTTTTTTTCTTTTCCTGGCTTTTCTGTTGTTTCATCAGGCTCTCAATGGTATCTGCCATATGATTCATGCTTCCGGAAAGATCGGAAAGTTCGTCTTTGTGGTCATCCTGGATCCGTACGGAAAGATTTCCCTTTGATAATTCCCTGCAAAAATCCAGCATGCTTCTGATGGGGGAGGTAATTCCAGGATACACCATAGCTACAATTCCAATGCAGAGTAGAACAAGGAAGAATGCCACAGCCAGGATTTTCCAAAACATAGTGTTAACTTCAGAATTAATATAATGATATGGCATGGTATATACAAACAGCTGGTTCAGGTTTTTATTGAAAATATAAGTAACCAGCTGTTCTTCGCCATCTTTGTAAATGCTGAAAAAATCTGTTCTGTTTGGAAGTCTTGCTTGAATATTTTTCAGCAGCTTTTTTTCGGTTTTTTGCCCCAGTTGAATACTACGATCCCAGGAAGAAAGGATTGTTCCATCCATATTCAGATACATAATATTGGAAGAGTCAGCCAGACCTACTGGTTCCAGTACTGTTTTGGAAAAAATTTTTTCATCAATGGAAATCAGGGTATAACCAATTACACGACTCTGACTGTATTGTTCATAAATTCTTCTTCCAAGAATCAGGATGTCCCGGTTACGGTAAGTATGTGCGTATGCCCATACATCCTGATTTTCTTCTTCAAGACGACTCAGGATCCTGCTTACATCATCCGAATATAACCCATCATATCCCAAATCATAAAAAATATTCCCATCTGTATCATATACTGTAATGTTTTTTGCCTGTGCAGGATAGATGATTTTACTTCGAATCATATGTTGGATTTCATTGATGGCTTGATTCTTTTCCGTATCTGTCATACCCTTTTTCAGAAGACCGTCCTTGATTTCCTGACTGATGCAGATGGAGCCGCAGAGATACTGATACTTTTCAATCTCACTTACCATATTCAGATTGATCATGGATAAAGTCTGTGAGATGGAAGTGGAAAGTTTTTCCCGAAGCGCTTCTGAAAAAATATGAAACGAATAGAAGCTGATTCCTGTTAATGGTACAATAGAGATCAGGAAAAGCGCTATGATCAGCCTGGTTCTAATACTGAATTTTCGAAATCCCTGATATCGTTGTCTTTTTTCCATGCCGCTGTCCCTCATTTCTAAAAAATAATTCGTACATGGTCCGGTAAAGATGGAAAAAATCGTTCTGATTTTCATGACTGTATCGGATTGTGACAGATTTATTATACAGGAAAAAAACAAGATAATCCATTTAAAATACAAATAGAAAAAGATTGTACATATATGTCGCAAGAAAATCCATATTATATAAAAATAACAGAAAAATGTTCCATATAAAGAATTGTTTTGTGAATTTACCACAAGAAGATTTTCCATTATACTAATATCATCAGGCAAACATAATAAAAGCCAACAAGAAGGAGGAAACAACCTATGAAGAAAAGATTTGCAGCTTCTGCTATGATCCTTGCTATGAGCGCAGCAACAGTACTTTCCCCGCTTACTGCATTTGCAGAGGCAGAAGAACAGGAATTGAACATTGCCATTTTCCAGGGTGGATATGGGGATGCTTACTGGAATCAGATGGTGGAGCTTTTTGAAGAAAGCCATGAGGGCGTGAAAGTAAACATGACTATCAGCCCTACAATTGGAGATATCATCCGTCCACAGATTGTAGCTGGAAATGCACCTGATTTTATCTGTCTTAACGATGGTGGTGAGGATGGTGTAATCCTTTCCCTGATCAAAGATCATGCACTTCTCAACCTGGATGATGTTTTTGACGGAGAAAATTATGCTGGAACCGGTACCCTTCGCGATGATATTACAGATGGGATCCTTTCCAGTACAAAGTGTGCACCATACGGAGATGATGAGATCTATCTGGCACCATTCAACAGTGGTCCGCAGGGTCTGATTTACAACAAAACATTCTTTGATGAGAATAATCTGGAAGTGCCGAAGACCTGGGATGAGTTCTTTGCACTTGGTGATAAGGTAAAAGATATTGACGGACGTGCACTTTTCACATATCAGGGAATTTATCCGGGATACATGGAAGAAATGCTCTGGCCGGCAATTGCAAATGAGTGCGGCGAAGAAGCACTTACTAAGATTGCCAATTACGAAGAAGGTTCCTTTAATAATGAGGGTGTGTTAAAGGCTTTAAGTCATATTAAAGAGATTGCAGATAAAGGCTATCTGTTAGAGGGCACTGTTGGTATGAACCATACAGAGTCTCAGACAGAGATGATGCTTGGAAAAGCTGCATTTATCACAAACGGAACCTGGATGGAAAATGAGATGCAGGATGCGCCAAGAGAAGATGGATTTGAATTTGCAATGGCTACGATCCCGACCGAGAACGCAGACGATGTGCACTATGTATTTGACAGCTGCGAGCAGTTTTCCATTCCGGCAGCTGCCAAGAATCCAGAACTTGCAAAAGAATTTCTTCGTTTCCTGTATAGTGATGAATCTGTATCTGCTTTTGCAGAAGCTTCCGGTGCCCTCTATGCTACCAAGAGTGCCCGTGAAGTAGCAAAAGATAAGCTGTCTACTGCAATCTACAACATGTACGGAATCTACGAAGAGGCAAATGCCTCCTCCCTGATTATGAGCTTCGCAGCAGTTCCGGCTGACTGCAAGGTTAACCCGAAAGATGAGATATTTAATCCGATTACATCTGTTATGAATGATGAAATGACAGTGGAAGAGTGGGCACAGAATGTGGAAGATGCTTTTGCACAGGTTCGTGCTGATATGGAAGCTGCCAACTAAACTTCATATACCAACCGGATAAAAACGGTAAAGCATGGAAAGGCTGCTACACAGTGTATGCTATGCAGCAGCCTTTTGTAACCCTGAACAGATATATCGCCAATCGGTGATGTCAGCCACATTTATTAAATACTTTAAATTTAAAGAGGTGAACAAGCGTGGTAAAGAAGCCCAGATTATTTATAGCCCTGTGTACGCTTCCTGCATTGATTTTAACCATTGTTTTTATGATTGTGCCTATGGTAAATGCCATTTATCTGTCTTTTACCAGTTCCACTGCACTTAGCGTAGGCTTTAACAGCAAATTTGTATTTTTGGATAATTACAAGTATATGTTCCAGGATAAGGATTTTCTTCAGGCACTGTTTAATACTCTTAAGCTGATGCTGGTAATCCCGGCTGTGACCATATTTCTAAGTCTTGTATTTGCATTTATCCTTACTCAGGGACAGCTCAAGGAAAAGTCATTTTACCGGACCGTATTCTTTTTCCCAAGTATTGTTTCCATGACTGTAGTTGGTATTGTGTGGTCTTTTGTGTTTAATCCCACAAGAGGAATTCTGAATCATATGCTGGATCTGTTCCATCTCTCCACTTGGAAACACGCATGGCTTGGAGAGGGAAAAACGGCTCTCTGGTGTATCGGTGCAGCCCTGGTGTGGCAGGCTATTGGTTATTATATGGTTATGCATGTGGCTTCCATTGACGGGATTTCCCAGGAGGTTTATGAAGCTGCTTCCATTGACGGTGCAACAGGAGTGCAGAAGTTCTTTAGGATTACCATTCCTCTGCTTCGCAGATCCATTGGAACGACCTATATACTTTCCCTGTCTGGTACTATCAATTTAAGTTTTACTCTGTCCAACGTTATGACAGGCGGTGGACCAAACGGTGCTTCCAGTGTGCTTTTGCAGTATATGTATACGCAGGGTATGCGAAACGCTAATTTTGGATATGCCATGGCAATCGCCATGTTTACCCTGATTCTTGCAATTGTGCTTGCAATGATTTCTAAAAAAGTATCATCTGAAAAAGAATAGGAGGGAGACTGATGAAAACTGTAAGAACCTGGTGTATCAGAATCCTGATGATTCTGTTTACCGTTATCTTTTTGTACCCGCTTTTCTGGAACCTGATGTCTGCGTTTAAGACAAATGCAGAATATTTGACAGATCCCTATGCATTGCCCACAGCTTTGAATTTGGATAATTTTGTGGCAGCATGGCAGAAAGCAAATATCGCCGCTTATTTTGGAAATTCCATATTTGTGACTGTGTTTTCCACTGTATTGCTATTGCTTCTGGTTATTCCCATTTCTTATGTACTGGCAAGATACCGTTTTGCGGGCAGCAAACTGATCTCTGCCATTTATATGGCATGTATTTTTCTGCAGGCTACCTACATTATGATTCCTTTGTTTCTGGAATTACAGGCTGTGAATGGATTAAATAACCTGCCGGTACTATGCCTTGTTTATGCAGTTATGCAGTTTCCTTTTTGTATCTTTACTTTACAGGGCTTTATGTCTGCAGTACCCAGAGATTACGAGGAATCTGCAAGAATTGACGGTGCTACTAATATCCAACTGCTATCAAGAGTTATGGTGCCTCTTGCAAAACCCGGAATTGCGACCATTACGATGTTAAGTGCCATGGGCTTCTGGAATGAATATCCATTGGCACTTGTTCTTCTCACGGAAGATGCAAAGAAAACTCTTCCCATCGGAATGGCAAACTTGTTTGAAGTGCAGAAATATGCCACGGACTGGGGTGCACTGTTTGCAGGACTTGTAATTATTATGATTCCAACAATCATTATTTATCTGATTGGACAAAGATATCTGCTTCAGGGAATTGGTGCAGGCGGGTTAAAAGGGTAAAATGAAAGGGGAAATAAAATGCCAACTGATCAGGAATTAATCAAAATAGTTCCCTCCAGCCGCCAGCTTGCCTATCAGGCAACAGAGTTTTATGCGTTCTTTCATTTTGGAATGAATACATATACCAATCGTGAGTGGGGAGATGGAACAGAAACACCACAAATTTTTAATCCTACAGAGTTTGTTGCAGACCAGTGGGTGTCTGCAGCACAAAATGCAGGTATGAAAGGGGTAATCCTTACCTGTAAACACCATGATGGTTTCTGCCTGTGGCCGACCAGATATACCAGCCATAGCGTTGTCTCCAGTCCATGGAAAAATGGAAGGGGAGATGTGGTCTGGGAAGTGTCTGAAGCATGCCGTCGTTATGGGATGAAATTTGGAATTTATCTTTCACCATGGGATCGCAACAAGCCTTGTTACGGAAGCGGAAAAGAATATGATGATTACTATCTGGCACAGCTGACTGAGCTTCTCACCGGTTATGGAGATATTTTTAGTGTCTGGCTAGATGGTGCCTGCGGAGAAGGACCAAATGGAAAAAAACAGATATATGACTGGAAACGCTATTATGAATGTGTCAGAAAATATCAGCCAGACGCATGTATCTGTGTGTGTGGGCCGGATATCAGGTGGTGCGGAAATGAAGCTGGCGATGTAAGAAAATCTGAGTGGAGTGTTGTTCCTGCACGTACAGCACTTGCAGAGAGTGTACAGGAAAGAAGCCAGCAGACCGATGATAAGGAATTTAGAATGCGCCGGATCACCAGCGACATGGAAGATCTTGGAAGCAGAAGAGCGCTTGAAGGTGAAACGAATCTGATCTGGTATCCGGCAGAAGTAAATACTTCTATAAGACCTGGATGGTTTTATCATCCAGAAGAAGATGATCAGGTGAAAAGTCTGGAGGAGCTGATCTATATCTATATTGGGGCTGTTGGAGGAAATGCAACCTTTTTGTTAAATATTCCACCTATGCCAAACGGGCTTCTTCATGAAAATGATGTTAAACGTCTGGAAGAATTTGGAAGTTGGAAAAAGAAATCTTTTACTCATAATTTAATGAGTACAGCACATATTTTTTCAGAAAATGAAGATCCGACGCATCCGGTTTCTGATTTGACAGATGATACTTCAGAAACCTGGTTTCAGCCTGAAAGCAGCGAACTGCCAGTAGAAATAACCATTTGTCTGGACGGTTCATACAACTTAGGGTATCTGGTATTAAAAGAGGCTGTCTGCTATAGTCAGAGAGTGGAAAAATTTGAGATATTTGTTAAAGAGGGGGAAATATGGAACAGTATTTACACAGGAACAGTAATTGGTTATAAGAAGATCATTTCTGTTAAGGGGCAAAAAGCCCAGAAAGTGAAAATTGTTTTACATGATTTCCGTGTACTTCCGCTGCTCTCATTTGTTGGAATTTATCCTGAAAGTCTTTAATAGGGAAAGCATTCTTTCTAATAATATCTTAAGGTAGAAGCAAGAAGATATTATTAGAAAACCATTGAACCTGCTTGAAAGAGAGAACATTCAAAGCAAAATTGCCAATTGGTTTGGAATAGATTTTTCCAAACTGTAGATTGTTTTTATAAGTAATCTTGGAACTAATGCAGGAGTCATGGTGCAAATGGACAATGTTCGCAGAAAGCACTTGTCTTTTAGAAAGGCTCGTATTAAAATGCTTGTCAGTGATCAGGTTGCAGAAACTTGCGATGCCTGCGACCGGACGGAGGACCTAAGGGTCCTCCATTTTTCTATATACGCAGATTTTTATAGCGATAGAAAAAGCATTAAAACCGATAAAACCATTTTTGAACTATGAAGAATAGATTAGAAATCTCATTGCGCGAAAAGGGATGATTATTGTTGACCGTGAGTTCACTGCGTCTAAATTAAAAGATATCAGTTATTTTGCCCTGATAGATGGGTACAAAAATCTGTTTTACAATCCCATGAGTTAGAAACGATTTTTGACCATAACACAGTTAAAATTAATCAAAAAATCAATCGCAAATTTTTACGATTGCATTGACAGTGATTCTCCTTATCTATATATTATTGCAGTAGGAAAAACTTATCAAGTACTCGGAAATAACTAACTTGGTAATAAAATTTTTACTGGAGGTTATCAGAAATGACAGAAAGAGAAAAAATGATAAGTGGAGAGTTATATAATCCAACGGATAAAGAATTGGAACAATTTTTAATTTCACCTGCTTGGATGTATGTGAAGTACATATAGGAGATAATGTGATGATTGGTCCAAATGTCACATTGGCAACTCCCATGCACCCATTTTTACCTGAAGAACGTAATAGCAGAAAAAGAGAAGATGGAAGCTTTTATAATCTTGAATAGGCGAAACCAATTACTATAAAAGATAATTGCTGGCTGGCATCCAATGTGGTTGTTTGTGGTGGTGTTACCATAGGAGAGGGATGTGTAATAGGAGCAGGAAGTGTTGTGACAAGGGATATTCCTCCATATAGTCTGGCTGCTGGAAATCCATGCCGGGTTATTCGCAAAATAACTGAAAAAGATCATATGGAATAAGATAATTACAATCAATATTTAGTGTATTATGACAACAACCGTTATCAGTGGAAAAGGTGAGGGAATCGGTTATGAGCAAGTAGCGAAGCGGATTGCGAATATCCGCTTGAATGATAAGATTTAATATAAGGCTATTGCACTGAGTAATTAGTGCAATAGCCTTTTTGCCAAAATAAGTTAGTTTTAACTGGTTGTATTACGGCGAATCAATATTGGAGTAATCTGTTTATGGACAGGCTTTTCCAGTGGTTTAGGGGAACGTTTTTTTTGTTCTTCCATCTGTTGAACCAGAAGCTCCATGGCAGTTTGTGCAATAATATCAATCTGCTGACCAACGGTTGTGATTGGGAGAATTGCCTCACTGGCAATGGGAGAATTATCAAATCCTATGATTTCATAGAAAGAGGGTAATTCTCGGTATTTCTGGAAAATCAGGTTAAGAAACATGTTTGCATAAGTATCGTTGGAAAGGAAAATACCTTTTTTTTGATTGGGATATTTCTCTTCTATTCTTGTAAAAATGCGTCTTATTTCATTTAAAATTTCCTGATAAGAATTACCGCTTACACTTAGATCAATATCATAAGGAACCTGATATTCTTCACAGGTTTCCTTAAATGCGCGAATACGGTCGTAAGCAGGAACTGTTTTCTCAACATTGACATTGATGTGGATCAGTATATCACATTTATCACGGATCAGCAGAGTGGTAGCCTGAAGCGCACCCATATAGTTGTCAGTGGTAACACTGCTGATATATTCCGCTTCACGTTCAATGGCAACGATGGGAATCTGATAGGAGGATAATTGTTTTGATGACAGCGTATGACTTAAAACAATGAGACCTTCAATCTGATAGGATAGGAGCTCTTCAATATATTGCTGTTCTTCTTCAGCCTCATGTTCACTGCTAAAGACGAGAAATTTGTAGTGATAATCACTGTAGCTGGACAGCAGCTGTGTCAGCATTTCAGAATAATAATGCAGATAAAGATTCGGAATAATGATTCCGATAAATTCGCTTTTTCCATTCGCCAGAACTTTTGCAAGTTTATTTTTTTTATAGCCAAGGGTATCAAGGGCCTGAGAAATTTTTTCCTGATTTTCAAGTGTAAGGGAATCAGGATGATTGAAATATCTTGATATTGTAGTTTTTGAAAAATGGGTATATGCTGCAATATCTGCAAATGTCACCTGTTTTTTTGACATGAAACTTATTCTCCTTATAAATAAATGCAAATATTTTTTTTAGTATAGCAATTATTATACAAAAAGGCAATATTAAAATAACCGATTACGTAACCGGTTATTTTAATGAAGAAAAGTGTTGACAGAGAGTGTGTGATGTAGTAACATCAGATTATAAAGTAACCGGTTACTTAACCGGTTTCATGAACAATGTATGAAAGGAATGGAGGAAAAAGTGCATGAAAACAGTGCAGAACCAAGCAAAGCCCGTAAGCAAGCAGACGTGGAGAAATAAGGTTACGTATGTGAAGAAAAACTGGCAGTTATATCTTTTTTTCTTAATGCCGGGACTTTTACTGACAATCATTTTTAAGTATCTTCCGATGGGAGGGCTTTTGATTGCGTTTGAAGATTATAATGTAATCAAGGGAGTACTTGGAAGTCCATGGGTTGGACTTGAATATTTCAGACGTTTTTTATCATCACCGGATTTTATGAACTATCTGATGAATACATTAAAGCTGAGTATCTATGGATTATTATGGGGATTTCCGGTTCCGATTATTCTGGCATTACTTATGAATCGTATTCAAAAAACAGGGATCAAGAAAAAAGTACAGCTTCTGATCTATATGCCGAATTTTATATCTGTAATAGTACTTTGTGGTATGGTTCGTATGCTGTTATCACCGGTAGGACCTTTGAACAGGCTGCTTGGGATTAGCACAAACTGGATGACAATGCCATCTGCTTTCCGTACTATTTATATAGCAAGTGGAATCTGGCAGACTGCAGGCTGGGCATCTATTATGTATACTGCAGCATTATCTAATGCGAGCAAAGAGTTGGAAGAAGCGGCAGTTATGGATGGTGCAAACCTTTTGCAGCAGATCTGGTACGTGGAGCTTCCGGCGATTAAGAACATTATTGTAATTCAGTTTATCCTGCAGGCAGGAAATATTATGAGCATTGGATTTGAGAAGGCATATGCATTGCAGACAGATATGAACCTGCCGGCATCAGAAATTTTATCTACATATGTATATCGCATCGGTCTTTTGAACGGTGATTATGGTTATTCTACGGCAGTAGGTCTGTTTAATTCAGTTGTAAATGTAATTCTGTTGATTTTTGTAAACTGGGTTGTAAAGAAGCTGAATGATGGAGAGGGATTATAGGAGGAAGAGAAGATGGAGAAAAAGAAGAGAAAATATTCAAGGACAGATCGTCTGATCCTTGGAATTGGATTCACGATTCTTGGACTGTTTGTACTTTCTATTGCGATTCCAATTATATATGTAGTGCTTGCATCTTTTATGGATCCTACTGTTTTGAATAATCAGGGACTGAGCTCTGATATTAAGGACTGGACTTTGGATGCTTATAGAAGAGTACTGGAGAATGAGATGATCTGGCGCGGATTTTTGAATTCTTTTCTGTATTCATTTGTATTTACAGTGATCTCAGTTTTTGTAACATTACTGGCAGCCTTTCCTCTGTCTAAAAAAGAATTTGTGGGAAGAAAATTTTTTAATCTGATTTTTTTGATCACAATGTTTTTTGGGGGAGGAATGATTCCAACATTTATTTTGATCAATCAGCTGCATATGGTAAATACAGTATGGGCGGTTTTGATTCCGGGAGCATTTAACGTTTGGAATATGATTCTTGCAAGAACTTATTATCAGTCAATTCCGGCAGAATTAAGAGAAGCATCTGCAATTGACGGTGCTAATGAAATTCAGCATTTTTTCAAAATTATGATGCCTGTATGTAAACCGATCATTGCAGTACTGGCACTGTGGTCATTTGTCGGAATGTGGAATAGCTACTTTGATGCGATGATTTATCTGAACGATGCAAATCTTCAGCCACTGCAGCTGGTACTGCGTTCAATCCTGGTGCAGAATACTCCACAGCCGGGAATGATTGCAGATATCCAAAGCACAGCAGAGATGGCAAAGGTAGCAGAACAGTTGAAATATGCAACAATTGTAGTATCAAGTTTACCACTTTTAGTGATGTATCCATTTTTCCAGAAATATTTTGATAAAGGAATTATGGTTGGATCGGTAAAAGGCTAAAGAAAGGAATGATACAGATATGAAGAAAAACAGAGTAAGAAGTTTGCTTGCACTTGGACTTTCTTTAACAATGATGGTAAGTATAATGGGGTGTGGAAAACAGCAGAGGCTTGATGCTGAGATTAATCCGGATACACCGGTATCGGATGTACAGTTTCCATTGAAAGAAACAGAGGAGCTTTCTTTTATTACCAGTGCACCGGCCACTTCAACACAGGATCCAAATAAAAGAGTGATTTTCCAGAGAATGGAAGAACAGACAAATGTTCATATTGACTGGACCTGCTTTGTATCAGATCAGTTTTCAGATAAAAAGAATCTGGCGTTGGCTCAGTTTGGAAATCTGCCGGATGGACTGTTTAATGCAGGCATGAGTGATTATGATCTGTTGCGTTATGCAAAGCAGGGAATAATTATTCCGCTGGAAAATCTGATTGACAAATATATGCCAAACCTTCAGGCTGTGTTTGAAAAATACCCGGAATACAGAACCATGTGTACAGCACCGGATGGACATATTTACTCTTTTCCGTGGATTGAACAGCTTGGTTCCGGAAAAGAAGCAATTCAGGCCATTGGAGATATTCCTTATATTAATAAGAAATGGCTTGATTATCTTGGTCTTGAGATTCCAACAACAACAGATGAACTGGAGCAGGTACTGATTCAATTTCGAGATCATGCAGATGATCTGAAACAAGAGTTTTCCATTGAAGGTGATGTAATACCGATGTCATTTATTATCAATAACGGAGATCAGGATCCTTCAATCTTAATAAATGGATTCGGAGATGGTTATGGGGACACAGGAGATCATTTTGCTGTAACAGATGAAGGTAAGGTGATTTATACAACGGTTCAGGAAGGATACAAAGAAGGTATCAAATGGCTGCATAAACTTGTGACAGAGAATCTGATCGATCCGGAAGCATTTACACAGGAATGGTCTACTTATGTTGCAAAAGGAAAGAATCACCGTTATGGACTTTGCTTCACATGGGATATTGCTAATATAGACAACAATACGGATTATGTGATGCTTCCGGCACTGACCGGACCGGATGGAATGAGAAATATCACCAGACAGAACAACAGTGAGACTAGCGGTTTTGACAGAGGAAGATGTGTGCTTACTACCAGCTGCCGTAACACGGCACTTGCTGCCGCATGGATCGATCAGATGTATGCACCCCTTCAGTCTCCGCAAAATAACTGGGGAACCTATGGAGAGAAGGATTCCTTTAATATTTTTGAGCTGTCTGTAAACAAAGATGGCGAAAAAATGTTAAAGCATATGGACTTAGGAGATCAGTCACCGGTGGAAGTACGTGAAGCGCAATCTGTAAATGGTCCTCTCGCTATATTAAATGAATATTATGGCGTATATGTAACACAGCCGGAAGATGCGAAATGGCGTCTGGATAATATGCATGAGACATATTTACAGGATATGAACAGCAAATATGTTTATCCTAATGTATTTATGAGTATTGATGATACAAACAAAGTGTCACAGTATGATACAGATATTAAGAAATATGCAGAACAGAAGAAAGCAGATTGGATCTTGAACGGAGGAATTGATGAAGAATGGGATTCTTATCTGAAAAAAATGGAGAAGTACGGGCTTTCCGATTACCTTTCAATCAAGCAAAAATATTTTGACCAGTATCAGGATTCATTAAGCAGTGAAAAATAAGAGAAGATATCATTTTGACAGGAGGAACTATATGAGCGAAATGTTGGAAAAGGCAAGAAAATATGAATTTATACAGGGACAGCAGATCAAAGAGGAAGAAAGACCAGCCTTTCATATAACTCCTTATGTTGGCTGGATGAATGATCCAAATGGATTTTCCTATTATAAAGGAGAGTATCATTTGTTCTACCAGTATAATCCGTATAGCACACATTGGGACAGTATGCACTGGGGACATGTAGTGAGTAAGGATTTATTGCATTGGAACTATGTTCCGACTGCATTGGCACCGGATGAAGATTATGATAAATTCGGCTGTTTTTCAGGAAGTGCCATAGAATTAGAGGATGGCAGACAGTTGCTTATGTATACTTCTGTAAATCAGGAGAAACTGGAAGACGGAACTGTAAGGGATATTCAGACACAGGCAGTGGCAGTTGGAGATGGTAAGGATTATGAAAAGTATGATAAGAATCCGGTTCTGACAGCCAAAGATCTTCCAAAGGGGGCTAGTAAAGTAGACTTTCGTGATCCCAAAATCTGGAAAGGGAACGATGGAAACTTTTATTGTGTTATAGGAAGTCGTCCGGCTGATGGAAGCGGACAGATCCTTCTTTACAGAAGTAAAAATGGCTTTGAATGGGAATTTGTAAGCATTCTGGCAAAGAATCAAAATCGTTATGGAAAAATGTGGGAATGCCCGGATTTCTTTGAATTGGACGGCAAATATGTGCTTCTGACAAGTCCACAGGATATGCTTCCGGAAGGATTAGAATTTCATAATGGAAATGGAACGTTATGTATTATTGGGGAGTTGGATCCTGAGACACATACTTTAAAGGAACAGTTTTGTCAAGGTGTTGATTACGGAATTGACTATTACGCAATGCAGACACTGCTTGCACCGGATGGACGAAGAATTATGATCGCCTGGATGCAGAACTGGGATACGCTTGCATATCGATGCAATGACTCTGGATGGTTCGCACAAATGAGTCTTCCAAGAGAACTGTCTGTTAAAAACGGAAGATTGTATCAGGTTCCGGTCAGAGAACTTAATGCCATGCGTGCAAACAAAGTCGAGTATAACAATGTTGTGATAAAAGATACCAGGCTCACACTGGATCAGATTGAAGGACGAATTGTAGATCTGGAACTTGTGATACGACCGGCAGATAAAGACAATCTTTATAAAAAATTTGAACTCTGTTTTGCAGAGAATGAGAAATATCATTCTACATTATGCTTCCGTCCGGATGAATCTGTTTTAAAAATCGATAGAAAATTCTCAGGAAGCGAACGGGCGCTGGTTCATCAGAGCAGTTGTCTGGTAAACGGTGACAGCAATGAACTAAAACTGCGTGTGATTTTGGATAAGTTTAGTGTGGAAGTATTTATTAATGACGGCGAGCAGGTTATGTCTGCGGTTATTCTTACAAAGCAGGAAGCAAAGGGGATTTCTTTCTTTGCTGATGGTGCAGCTAAGCTTGATATAGTGAAATATGATTTATTATAATAAAGCGTTCTAAATTGGGACATAATACAGCATTTAGAGCAGCCATAAAAGAAGCAGGAATTGATGACATTGGCTTATGTACAGATGAAAAAATTCATACTACGCTTGCTATGGTACATACATATCCGGATGGAGATAGGGATTTTTCCTTCTATCGTAATCCGGGAGCAGATATGATGTTGAATAAAACTGAGATTCCCGAGGATATTCTCAAGGAAACAGAAATGCAAATAAGTAAAAAACTTTAAATTTGTAATTCTTGCCAAATAGCAAGGAAATCGCAAGACTTTGGTCATGTGAATTTCCTTGCTTTTTTTTCTCAAAGTGTCAGGTAAGGCCCTTGTTTATGGAAGAAATCAGCTCTGCCAGTTGTTTCCTTTTGGTGCGTGTATCACCGTTGATCATCAACTTGGAATAAATCTGGTTGATATATTGCTTCACAGTGCCTTCAGAGAGAAATAACCTCTCTGCGATTTCGCGGTTGCTCAGACGGTCAGTGATCAAAGCTGCGATTTCTGCTTCTCTGCTGTTCAGCACATTCAGGATCTCAGGCCTGGAATTACGGCTGGACAGGCGGAGGCAGTGTTGTTCATAAACAGAACCAAGGGAAAGGATCCGGTCTGTGAAAGGCTCTGGTGTTATGGAATTAATACTGCCCAGCACGTCCTTGATATAGTTATAATTTTCTACAAACGGAATCAGAAAGCCATCCGGCATGGCGTGTCCTAAGGCTTTCTGCAGAAGCTGTCGTGCATCATGATGTTTGCCCAGCATTGCGTAAGCAGCAGCGGTCTGGATCTGAACGTGGAGAGACACAAGTTCATAGTGCATTTTCTCACAGACAGGCAGAAGCGTTTCGCTTCTGCCTATAACTTTTGCGTACATTTTCTGTGAAAGAAAGACCTGATTCTCGATCATTTCCATCATAGGTCTGCAGGGAGAGAGAAAGCTGACAGTGAATAACATATGGTCTTTAAATAATGCAGGAATCTTTTCCGGCATTCTAATTAATGCATAGTAGTAAGCATAAGTACTGTCAAAAATATTCAGCCACATCATATTGTGGAGAGACAGAAGCTCCTTACGCTTTACTTCAGGGTTCTTCACAAAGGTGACACCCTCCTGAAAAAGGGAAAGCCTTGCAGCAAGGAAATCACAGCAGAGCGAAATATTGTGCTGTCCGTTTGAGGCAATGGTGGAATAAGTCTGCTCCAGCAGAATCTGTGCATCTGAAAAATTTCCCTGCATAAATGCTGCCTCTGCATTCATGAGCAATTCCGCACCCTGTCCATGCCCCTGGGTGATCCTGTAATAATGGGGCATACACTCATTCATAGCTGCCAGTTCTGCATCCAGAGTTCCGGATCTGCGGTGAAACATCATCAGAACAGAAGGAGAACCGAAGGTCCAACTTCCTGTATTGCGGATACTGATGGCAGGTCTGGTCATTTTGGAACTGGCCTGACGGTGCAGAACGCTCATGCCGGTGATATCGTTATACATCAGAAAACTCATAATAAGATCACATTCTCCGGAGAGATTCTTTCTCTCATCTTCGGACAAAGTGTTATCTTCAGCTATGGTATCTGTCAGAAGCTGCTTCAGTTCCAGCATTTTGGGAATCTGATGCCAGGTAAACATACGGCGCATTAATACGAGAAGGGCCAGAGGCCTGTTCTTCAGGATTTCTGTTGGACAGACATCAAGAAATGCGAGAACCTTTTCCGGCGAAAGAGAAGCCAGGAGGATTCCTGCATCCTTTTGGATAACAGCAAGTGCTGCATCATAGTTAAGAGCCTTGTTATAGGCAGCAAGTGCCTGCAGAAACTGTCCCCGGGATTCATACCATTGTCCGTAACGATTCCGGAAATCTGTCTGTTTTTCATGGGAAAGCATGGCAAAGGCACGCTGTGTACATTCCTTCATCATATGGTGAAAACGGAAGCTGATTCCATCGGGCAAAGGAGTGATAAAAGCATTCTGTCTGGTCATAAGGGAAAGAATCTGTCCGGCTTCCGGATTCCCTGTAATAAAAAGAGCCATCTCAACGGTAAATTCATCTGCAAGTCCCATAACAGTGAGAAATTCCTGCTGCGCATCAGAAAGAGGTGCGATCATGGCAGAGGAAAACATATCATAGATATTAGAAGTATGGTCAGGAAAATGTCCGCTTTCAAAAAAGGTACAGAGATTCAGATAGACTGCAGAGAACCATCCCTCACTGGAATAGAGAAGCGTGTTCAGCTGATCTTCGTTCAGGCTGGCACCGCAGCGATGGGTATAGACAGAAAGTTCCTGCCGATTCAGACACAGATCCCTGGTATGGATCTGATATAACTTTTTGCCAAGACGGAGAATCTCTTTTCCGGACAGAAAAGCATTTCTGCCGGATACGATCAGGTGGATATTTTCAGGCAGTCTGTTGGCAAGCATACAAAAAAAATCTGCAACATGAGGTTCACCCAGCAGATGAAAATCATCAATAAAAATAAAGTAAGAGGTCTGACTGCTCAGGGAATAACAAAGCTCATCAGCAAGCATCCCGGCACTGGCAACATCTGAGGGGCAAACATAATTATCCAGAAAATCAAGCCCTGCAAAGGCAAATGCCTTCTGAACGCTCTGCCAGAAAACAGACAGATTATCAGAATAAATACTGATCCGGATCACACAGGAATTTCCGTTTTTGCTCTGTTTGTCCAGATACCAGTTGATAGCAGTTGTTTTTCCATATCCCATGGGAGCGGTCACAGCAGTGAATGCAGATTGTGAAATCGGCTTCAGATTCTCCTGCAGACGCTCAGAGATGTAAATTGTATTCAGATTATATTTCTTTTTAGACATCTGTAAAACCCCTCACTTGATACGATATGTTTTATTTTAGCATACAAAGTATCAAAATGAAACTTTTTCCCAGGTGGTTTTTCAGGCAATATCGGCCACTGCTTTTGCTATACGGGGACACTTTTTGGTTCCAGGTTCCTTCTGAAACGTTTCTCTATCAGATAATTCGTATGGAACCTTCAAAAGTCTATGATTATGTAATTACATTTTACTTGAAAAATTAAACAACATATGATAAATTATAAATGCGACGTAAAAAAAGTCACATTTATAAAAAGGCGATTAGTATGAGAGAATTTTTGGAAAAAACATTACGGCAAAATGTAATAATGACAGAGAATAAAGAGGTATATAAAAAACTTCCATTAGCATATCGTGGAAGATATGACATTTTTACAGTAGAGACTAATGGTGTATTATGGATGGCTATTCATCCCAAAGATGATATCGGACTTGTTGTTTTGCGTAGAGACAGAGCTGGCGTGGAAAAAATAACAGGATTAAACTGTGCAGTTTTTCTTGATCGAACAACATTTTATATAAAAGAAAAGATGATAGAAGAAGGAATTCCTTTTGTAATAGATAGGAAGCAGGTATTTCTCCCGTTTATTGGATATTTGCTGAGTAAAGGAAATGAAAGAGAGCTGGCACCAGTTCATTTGATTTCATTTTTGACGCAAAAAATGCTTCTAATGGCCATTTATGAACGATGGAATGAAGTAAAAGTATCTGATGCGGCGAAACGATTGGAAGTGTCAACAAAATCTGCAAGCCGGTGTTTTGATGAACTGGAATATTTAAATATTGATGTGTTGGGTATGAAAGGTAAATCAAGAGTCATCGATATTCCGGATGAACGAGAACAATTATGGCAGCAGATTAAGATGGTATTAAGAAATCCAGTAATTCGAAGATTTATTTTGAGAGAAGATATAAAATTTGAAAAGAAAGCAGGTATTTCTGCTTTATGTGAGTATTCTCTTTTGTCCGATAATGTTTATCCTACTTATGCCGTGACGAAGAAAGAACTAAAAGATAGTGGAGTGAAAGCGGAAAAACAAGTGAGTGAATTGGAAGAAATTGGCTGTGTTGTCTTGGAACTGGGATATTTTATTGATTTTCTGGGAAAAGGATTTCAAGATCCTTTAAGCGTAGTACTGTCACTGACAGGAGATGAACAAGAAGAGGAACGAGTTGATATTTCTATTAATGAGATGTTAGAGGAATATGTATGGTCAAAGGATTAGATACATTTTGGAAGTACTTTGCAGATTATGAAGAACAGTATGTTTTAATAGGTGGCGCAGCCTGCGATATTCTTTTTGAGAGTAATGAAGTGAATTTCAGGGCTACAAGAGATCTGGATATGGTTTTGATTGTTGAAGCATTAACTCCGGAGTTTGGAGAGAAATTTTGGAAGTTTATCGTTGATGGGAAATATAGAAATAAAGCAACAAATGGTAGTAACCCTCAATTCTATAGGTTTGATAAACCAGAAGAAGATAAATTTCCGAAAATGATCGAATTGTTTTGCAGAAGCGATTTTGAACTTAAAAGCGAGGAAGGAATTACACCGATACATATTGATGATGAAGTATCCAGTTTATCAGCAATTCTTTTGAATGATGATTACTATAAGGCACTTCTTAATGGAAAAGTTATAAGAAATGGACTTTCTGTTCTAAGACCAGAATATATAATACTTTTCAAGGCAAAAGCGTATCTTGATTTGAAAAGTCGAAAAGATTTAGGTGAAAAAGTGGATTCCAGTGACATAAAGAAGCATAAAAAAGATATTTTGCGTATTGCATCGGAACTTATGCTTGAAAAAGTAGAAGGATTGCCGATTGCAGTAGGTAATGATATACATAGTTTTATTGACTTGCTGGAGCAGGAACCATTTGATCAAAATTCATTGAAAAGATATGGACTGAAAAATGAGGATATTATGGAATTGTTAAAGAAAGTATTCGGATAAAAGTGCTCTTTATCTGTCACGGCAGGACTATGAAATATCAGACAGAATGAACTGGAATGGGGATAATCGTTAAAAGGTATTAAAGGAAGAATAGAGATATTATTATGGCGTGTGAGGAGCGAGACTTGCACGCCTTTTTGGTATAAAAGTACGTGCTTTTTTACGTGAAAGAGTGATATACAGGATCAACTTAGATAATCAATATGAATATCAGGATTAAAATCCCGGATAAAATGATTAATAACCAGCTTTATACCATCCGGGATTATAAAATTCTCAGACTGCATAAGGACAGTGCAACGAATCAGGCAACTGTTGATATATTAGATTCTGTCTTTAACAGCAGTACTAACGAGCTTACCTTTAAGTCAGATAAATTCTCCATTTATGTACTGACTTACAAAGACACCTACTATTCCCCAAGCTACCCGGTAACAGGCATTAAGGTATCTCCGGATACTCTTACCTTAACAAAGAAAGATGAAACCGCCCAGCTTACCGCAGAAGTGACACCGTCCTATGCAGACAATAAGCGTGTAACCTGGCAATCCAGCGATGAGAAAGTAGCAACTGTAGATGAAAACGGCAAGGTAACAGCAGTTGGAAACGGAACTGCAGAGATCACAGTTACAACAGAGGATGGAAAAATTACAGCTTCCATTATGATCACAGTGAAAGTCCCGGATGAACCCACGATCAATAAGACCACAGGCTTCAGAAGGTTAAGAGCCCGTTCTGTAAAACAGACAAAAACTTCTGTGACATTACAATGGAACATCATTGAGGATGCAGATGGATATTTCGTATACGGCAACCGCTGTAACACAGGTACAAAGTCTTACAAGTACAGGAAGCTTGCCACTATCACCGGTGGAGATATCAGCACATGGACCCAGAAGGATCTGAAAAAAGGTACTTACTACAAATATGTGGTAAAAGCCTACAGAATGGTAAATGGCAAAAAGGTAGTGACAGACACGTCCATATCTGTACATGCAGTCACCGGAGGCGGTAAATACGGAAATGCAAAAGCTGTTTCCGTAACCCAGATTGGAAATAAGAGGAATGTTTCAAAGATCACCCTGAAAATGGGAAAAACCGCACAGATAAAAGCAAAAGAAGTAAAGAAAGATAAGAAGATTGCACGCCACAGAAAACTTTGTTACGAAAGCAGCAATACAAAAGTAGCCACCGTTACCCCGGATGGCCTTATCAGAGCAACAGGCAAAGGAACCTGCACAATATGGGTATATGCACAGAATGGTGTATACAAAGCTCTGAAAATCACTGTAAAATAATCCTGATGGAGTTTTCAATGTGAAATAAAAAAATACCGGATTGAGCCAAACAGGCCTGATCCGGTATTTTTTTCGTTCCGGGAATTTATAAGTGTTATAGAAAAAACAGGAAAAAGGTGGTAATATAAAAAAATACAGAGAGAAAGGATATGGCAGAGTGGACATATGACAGAAAATACAGTATTACCACTGATAAATACAGCATTTGAGCCAGGAAATGCAAGAAAAGCAGCAGAGAGTTTTGCAGACAGGGATTTCCGGGAGATCGCTATTGCAGAATTTTATTATTTCACAGGGCAGGCGCAGAAATGCAGTGATCTGGTGGAGATTTATATTATGAGTTCCCGGCTGGAACTGAAGCTGTCTGCATGTATGCTCTATGTGTACTCTAATCTTACACTGGGAAACGCGAAGGCATCTGAACGTGGCCTTGAGATTATCCGGGAATGTCTGAGAAAAGAGATGGAAGCTCCCACTTCTGAGAGAAATACAGCATACTGTGTATTTGCAGGATATGAAAATACATAGTAATAATGCCCAAAAACAGAAGATATATTTTTAGTAAAAACCTCTTTTGAAATCAAAGTAAAATGGCTTTATAATAAAAATAAGGGCGAGTAGCATAATGAGTCGGAAAACAACAGTTATGCTGCTTGTTTTTATAAAATGAATCTCAGGAGGAATTGCATATGCATGAGTATGAAATCTTTATTGAGGATATAAATCCGTGTGGAGGAGAACAGTACAGTAAAAAAACTTTGATCGAGGCAGAAGCAGCCAGCCCGGAAGCTTATGTAAAAGAAAATGGAAGATTTCCGATTCTGGAATCCACACGCAACGAGAGTGGAGATGTTGTAATAGTAACAGGAGACAATCAGGGTTCTTTTGTACGTTATACTTTTACGGAATAAGAATGTCGGTCAGCAAGGAGTGGATTTTGTGAAATATGAAATTGGAGACTTTGTCAGCAAACCAGTTACAGGTATCTGTAAAATAGAAAATATTTTATATTTGAATCCGCAGGATGAAAAAAACGATAAGTTATATTATCTGATGAAACCAGTAGAAGATGAAAAGGAAAAAATATATGTTCCTGTTTCAAGCTCAGATTCAAGACTGAGATTATGTCTGACAAAAGAAGAAGCCTGGAATCTGATCAAACGAATTCCGGATATCCCGACAGCATGGACAAACAATGAAAAAATGAGGGAACAAAATTATAAAGAAGCAGTAAGAGCAAATGACCCTGAGGCATTAGTTGCTATTATAAAAATGATTTATCAGCGGAAGCAGAAAAGACTTGCACAAGGGAAAAAATGTACTGCTACAGATTCAAGGTATTTCCAGATAGCAGAAAATCTGTTATATATGGAACTGGGAGTTGCACTTGAAAAGCCAAAACAGGAAATCTGTAAAACGATTATTGATTACATCGATCAAAATAAAATAGATTGATATGCATTATAAAAAATATTTTGTTTGACTTTTAAAAAAACAGGAAATATAATGATAACGAACGAGTAGCAGATGAGCGTAAATCCAGTTTCATGCTACTCGTTTTTCTTTTGTTAAAATAGAATATTTGCCATGAAAAAGTGTGTAGCCTGTCAGCGTAAGTCCAGCTTATGTGACAGGGTGCGCACTTTTTTTGTGCAGAAAAGAGAGGAGTTAAAGTAAAATGGCAGAAAACAACAAAATGAAGGATATGCCGGTGAATAAGCTGATGATCCAGATGGGAATCCCTATGATCTTATCCATGGCATTGCAGGCGGTCTATAACATTGTAGACAGTGCGTTTGTAGGAAATATGAGAGTAGGCAGTGAAGCTGCATTAAATGCCCTCACTCTGGTATTTCCGGTTCAGATGCTTATGGTAGCGGCAGGAATCGGAACAGGTGTAGGAACCAATGCACTTCTTGCAAGGACACTTGGACAGGGAAACAGGGAAAAGGCTGCAAAGGTAGCAGGAAACAGTCTGTTCCTGGGTGTGATCATTTACGTGGTCTGCTTACTGTTTGGTATCTTTGGAGTGAAAGCATATATTTCATCACAGACAGTTGATGCAGAAGTACTTGAAATGGGAGTCAGTTATCTGCGGATATGCTGTGTGATTTCTTTTGGTATTATTTTCTTTTCTTTATTTGAAAAGCTATTACAGGCAACAGGTCGTTCTCTTTATTCTACAATCGGACAGGTGGTTGGTGCTGTTGTAAATATTATTCTCGATCCGATCATGATCTACGGTATTGGACCTTGCCCTGAAATGGGAGTGAAAGGTGCAGCTTACGCAACTGTAATTGGTCAGGTTGCTTCTGCTGTATTGCTGCTTATTTTTCATATGAAACTGAACAGGGAATTCGGGCATGGACCGAAATACATGAAACCGAATGCTGGTGTTATAAAAGAAATCTATGCAATCGGACTTCCGGCAATTATTGCGCAGGCTCTGATGTCTATTATGGTTTATGTGATGAATCTGATCCTGAAGTTCAATCCATCAGCACAGACAGCCTATGGATTGTTCTATAAAGTCCAGCAGTTTGTTCTCTTCCTTGCTTTTGGTCTGAGAGATGCGATTACTCCGATCATTGCATTTGCTTATGGAATGAGAAGTAAAAAGAGAATTCAGGATGGTATCAAATATGGACTTATTTATACCATTGCATTAATGATTCTGGGAATTGCAATTACGGAAATTTTCCCCGGAGCATTTGCAATGCTGTTTAATGCAGGACAGTCAAGAGAATATTTTATTGCCGCGATGAGAGTGATTTCAGTGAGTTTCTTGTTTGCCGGAATTAATGTTGCTTATCAGGGAATTTACCAGGCATTGGATGGCGGCCTGGAATCACTGGTGATTTCACTTTTGAGACAGCTGATTATTATCCTGCCACTGGCGGGAATCTTTTCTCTGTTTGTCAGAAATGGTCAGATGGGAGTTTCGTTGATCTGGTGGGCATTTCCAATTACTGAAATAATTTCATGTTTTGTGGGATATGTATTTTTAAAGAAAATCAGAAAAAATAGGGTTGATGTTTTAAACTAGGAGGAATCAGAGATGGCAAAAAGAATTATTACGATCAGCAGGGAATTTGGAAGCGGTGGACGTTTTATCGGAGAAGAAGTGGCAAAGAAACTCGGAATTGCCTATTATGATAAAAATATCATTGGTCAGATTGCAGAAAAGTCCGGCTTATCACCGGAATATATTCAGGAAAATGCGGAATTATCTCCGAAAAAAGGTTTGTTCGCATATGCATTTTCCGGTCGTGATATCACAGGAAAATCTGTGGAAGATATGGTGTATGAGGTGCAGAGAAATATTATTTTAGAATTGGCTGAGAAGGAGCCTTGTGTGATCATTGGAAGAAATGCAGACTATATACTGAAAGACCGGGATGATGTGCTGAATGTATTTATTCATGGGGACATGCCGGAAAAAATAAAGCGTATCACTGGTTTATACAATGTAAAAGAGAAGGAAGCTGTGAAAATGATGGCAGACACAGATAAAAGGCGAAGAACAAATTATAACTTTTACACAGATCAGAACTGGGGAAAAGCCAGCAATTACACACTGTGCCTGAACAGCTCACAGCTTGGATATGACAGATGTGAGATGATAATTATGGAATGCGTGAAATAAAAACAGATTATGTTTTTTATTCAAATTGACTGAGTGGAAGATTCCTTTTTCTATGTAGTGTATCTGTAAAATAAAAGAGGCAGATATAATAAAAAGGAATAAACCAGCTTGTATCATTCAGGTAAGAGTTAAGTGATGGAAGCATTTCAGATAATAATAGTTACTTTGCGCATTTTGTGTTATAATTGAGATTAACAGGAAATGATAAATATCTGCAAAATGAATGTTTATCAGGAACTTACCGGAGGACATTTTAGTTAAGACGTAATAGATTTCGGACTTTGTAAAATGCAAAAGGGAGATCAATGATATGAGAAAAAAAACAGTTCAAACAAGCAGTACCAAAAGCAATGCAAAGAGTAATACAAAGAGTAACACAAAGAGCAATGCAAGAAACAGCGTAAAAAGCAGTGTAAAAAGCAGTGCAAAAAACAGTCCTCAAAAAGCTGTTAAGACTGTTGCTCCAACAGTAGAGAATGTTTCTGTTAAGCAAGCCGCAATTATTCAGGAGCCATCTGTTGAACAGAATGAACAGAACATTCCAACGAGACAGCCTGATCTGGGACCGCGAAGAAGTGTAGCCTTCATTGGATCAGAATGTTATCCATTTGTTAAGACCGGCGGATTGGGAGATGTAATGTCTGCCCTGCCAAAGAGTCTGGCAAAATTAAACATTGATGTTAAGGTCATTATTCCAAGATACAAATGTATTCCTCAGAAATTTCAGGAAAAGATGGAATACAGGGGTTCCTTTGATATGAATCTCTGCTCTGATGGAAAGCAGTATTATGTGGGAATTATGGAATATCAGGAGGATGGGGTTGTCTATGATTTTATAGATAATGATGAGTTCTTCTCCTGGGGAAATCCATATACGAATCTCATAGATGACATTCCGAAATTCTGTTATTTTGCAAAAGCTGCCCTTGCTGCCCTTAATTATTTGAACTGGACTCCTGATGTCGTGCATTGTCATGACTGGCAGGCAGCTTTAGTACCACTTTATCTGAGAACCTGTTTTCAGGATACAGATGTAGGACGTGCAATTTCAGTACTCACAATACATAATCTGAAGTTCCAGGGTATTTATGACAGAAAAAAGATTCAATACTGGTCAGGACTTCCTGATTATGTATTTAATAAGGACTGTATGATCCAGAACTGGCTGGATGCCAATATGTTAAAGGGTGGCATCGCTTACAGCAATAAAGTTACAACTGTAAGTAACACCTATGCTTGGGAGATTCAGACAGAGGAATATGGAGAGGGACTTGCAGAGCATTTAAGATATCACAACAATAAGATTTTGGGAATTGTGAATGGTATTGATACGGATATCTGGAATCCTGCAACTGATAAGCTGTTAGCTGCTGATTATGATGAGAAGTCAGCGATAAAGAATAAAAAGATTAATAAAAAAGCTCTTCAGGAATCTCTGGGGCTGGATGTAGATGAGCATAAGATGGTAATCGGACTTATTTCACGTCTCACCAACCAGAAAGGTCTTGATCTTGTAAATGACGTAATCCCGGGAATTATGGATGAACATACGCAGGTGGTTGTTCTTGGTACTGGTGATTCTCAGTATGAAAATACATTCCGCTATTATGAAAACAAATATAAAGGCAATTTCTGTGCATATATTGCTTACAATGAAAATGTGGCTCACAATATTTATGCAGGATGCGATGCACTTCTGGTTCCATCAAGATTTGAACCATGTGGACTTACACAGCTTATAGCCATGAGATATGGTGCAGTTCCGATTGTAAGAGAGACCGGAGGACTCAAAGATACGGTTCAGCCTTATAATATGTTTGAAAATACAGGAAACGGTTTTACATTTGACAGATATGAAAGCGGGCTGCTTTACGATGCGATCAACAGAGCAAAGACGCTCTATTTCGAGAACAGGAAATCATGGGATGATATGGTAATCCGCGATATGAATAAAGACGTTTCCTGGGAAAAGAGTGCAAAACAGTACAAAGATATGTATGTAGGATTAACACCAAGAGATTAGTGTGCCGACAATATGCTCAGGCGTATATTTCGAAAACGATGTACTGGTCTTTCCAAATGGTTACGCAGTGCGTAACAAATTGAGACAAAATCTGGTTGATAAACCAGATAAAAGTGGTATACTGAACACAGAAGAAAAGAAACCGTGTGGAATTACAGTTTTGTTTCACACGGTTTTTTAGAAAATTAAGGTTAGATAAAACTAACATATATGATAGCGATTTACTGGACAATGTAAAGAGGACGGATTTCTATGAAAATATTGGTTTATGGTGTCTGGTGTGATTGGAGGAAAACAACATGAAAAACGAAGAATACAAAAAACTGTCAATTGCTGAATTTACAAAAGCAGCAGGAAGATATGAAAGTAACCATGCGGGTATTTACGAAATGTGTAAGAAGGACTATCCGGATATTTTGGAAGAATTAAAGAAAGAGCCATTTAGAGATTTATTGGACGCTGGATGTGGACCGGCTCCGATGATTTCTTTATTAGCAGAAAAATATCCAGACCGACATTATACAGGCCTGGATTTGACTCCGGCCATGATTGAACAGGCAAAAAAGAAAAACATTTCAAATGCAACGTTTGTTGTAGGAGACTGTGAGAACTTTCCTTTTGAAAATGATTCATTTGATGCAATTATTTGTTCTATGAGTTTTCATCATTATCCGGATCCACAGGCATTTTTTGACAGTGTAAAAAGATGTCTTCGCCCAAATGGAAGATTGATCCTGCGGGATGTGACCAGTGACAATAAAGTATTGGTATGGCTGATGAATACATTGGAAATGCCTCTGGCAAATATATGCGGACATGGAGATGTTCGGGTTCCAACAAGAGATGTGGTCACGAAATGCTGCAGAAAAGTAGGATTAAAAGTAGAAAAATTTGAAATCCGCAAAGGTATGAGGATGCATTGTGTTGTCAGAAAAGCCTGAAGGAGACTAGCTATGAAATTTTATGAAAGTGGAGACAATCGTAAACCTGTGATATTTTTATTTCCCGGTACCTGTTGCCTGTATAGTAGCTTTGATCATGTACTGGATGGGTTACATTCTTATTTTTATACGGTAGCAGTTTCTTATGATGGATTTGATCCAAACGAGAAAACAGAATTTTATTCGATGGAAGATGAATGTGAAAAAATTGAGCAGGAAATCAGAACAAAGTATGGTGGGAGAATTAAAGCAGCGTATGGATGTTCCCTTGGAGGAAGTTTTGTATCCCTTCTGATTCAGCGGAAAAGAATCCACATAGATCATGGCATCATTGGGAGCAGTGATATGGATGAAGCAGGTAATCTTGTGGCAAAAATTCAGACATCCATGGTAGTGCCTTTCATGTATAAAATGGTACATACAGGTGCTCTTCCGAAATTTATGCAGAAAAAGCTTAACAAGACAGACGGGGCTAAGAAAGAATTATATAATGGATTTTTAAATATGTTTGGAATCGGTAAAGGAGGAAGTCCGTGGATTACAAAACAGAGTATTTATAATCAGTTCTATTCGGATCTGGTTACAAAAGTCCAGCATGGAATTGATGTGCCGGGAACAACAATTCACGTGTTTTATGCAACAAAGATGGGTGAAAAATACGAAAAGAGATATTGTACTTATTTCAAAAATCCGGACATTCAAAGACACAACATGCAGCATGAAGAACTGTTTTGCTGTCATAGTGCAGAGTGGGTGGAAGAAGTAAGAAAGGCAGTGGAAGGCGACAGACAATGAAAGAAAAAGTGAATGTGGCAGGTGTGCCGGAAACGATGGTACAGACCTTGTATGCAAGAGCAAAAGAAACAAGAAAGAAAAATGCTAAAATAAATGACGAAATTGCAGTAGAACTTGTGAAAAAGCTTGATTATGACTTTTCCAAAGCAGATAAAGATAACGCCATGACTTATGGTGTGATTGCGAGAACAATTGTATTAGACCGGATGGTCAGAAAATATTTGGAGAAGCATGAAAATACAGTTGTCGTAAATATTGCATGCGGACTGGATACCAGATGCTACCGGATGAAGGGAAAATATCTGCGCTGGTATAATGTAGACCTTCCGGAAACAATGAAAATAAGGAGCCAGTTCCTTACCGAAACTGATCCGGTGTATCAGATTGCAAAGTCTGCAATGGATGATTCCTACATAGATGATATCGATTATCACGGTAAGAATATTCTGGTAATAATCGAAGGACTTACAATGTATTTGTATGAGAAAGATATCAGGAAGATGTTTTCTATTATTGATAAATCATTTCAGAAAGTTACAGTAATGGTCGAAACCATGTCACCCTTTGTTGTAAAGCATATGAAAGAGAAATCCATAGAGGGAAGCAATGCAAAATTCACATGGGGAGTTAAGAACAGAAAGGAGCTGCAAAGAATCATACCGGCATTTTCTGTTCGGCAGGAAGTCAGTCTTGTTGAAGGAATGAAAGAGCTTATGCCTGTTTATTATGTAATAGGTAAGATTCCGGCTGTTCGGAATATCTCAAATAAAATAATAGTTTTGGAGAAACATAGCTGATATTAAGGGAGGAGATGATACAGATGAAGAAAAGGCATTTTGATGTGGAATCAGATGGATTTTATGGTGCATACTGGAAATGTAAAACAGGCTCAGACTGTGCAATGATTGCGATGATCGGGGATGATCCGGAGGATTATCTGGCGCGTACATCCGTGAAATGGTTACATAAACTCGGTGTGAACGTGATGACGATGTCGCCGGCAAAAAAGGATTATGGACATCATAATTATCCGCTGGAACGTATAGAGAAAGCAATCAGTTGGTTAAAAATACATGGTAATCAGAAGATAGGAATTGTCGGGGCATCTACTACAGGAACACTTGCATTGACTGCCGCTTCTTATTTTAAGGATATCACATTGACGATAGGTCTGACACCGAGTGACTTTATCTGGCAGGGATTTATGCAGGGTAAAAGAGATGGTTGTAAGGAATGGCCAATGGAGGGAGAATCTCTTTTTTCGTATAAAGAAGAACCACTTCCATACATGCCGTTTTGTTACAAACATCCGGATTACTGGCATGTGATTGAGAAAGAAACAAAACGGACCGGTGATATGATCAATTCAAGAAAACTATTTGATGATTCTGAAAAGGCTCACCCAATCACAGAAGACGAGATAATCAAGATTGAAAAAATCCATGGAACAGTATTGTTAATTGGTGCTGAAGATGATGTGTTGTGGGATACTGCAAAATATATCCGCCGTATGAAGCAGCGTATGAAAGAACATTCACACACATGCAGATTGGATTATGTCATTTATGAGCATGGAACCCATTTCGTTTTTCCGGAGAGCATGCTAAAGACAATGCTCCCGGTTGGATCCGGACTCTTTGTGAAACTGGCATTTCAGGCAGCAAGAAAACATCCGAAAGAATGTCGCAGAGCACGTCTGGATATTGACTGGCGGGTAAGAAATGCTGTTGCAAAATGGAAGAGAGTAGATAGATAAAAAATAGACAGAAGGTGGAAGTGTGGTATTTAAAACAACAGGAAATAAATCAAATTCAGTCATTCTGTTTTTCCATGCAATGGGAGTAACTGGGGAAAGCAGTATGCCGGTTGCAGAGAAAATGGCAGAAAAATATTATTGCATTATGCCAACATCGACTGTGTATTGCTCCGGACAGAGGTATCAAAGCAAAAGAGATGAGATACAACAGATTGTACGATTTTTGGGGAACCATGGAATCAAAGAAATAGAACTTATAGTTGCATCTTCGATTGGAGCAGATCTCGCCATGGCATTCCTGACAGAGATAAAAATACCGGTAAAGCATGTTTTTTTTGATGGCGGGCAGTTTGCACAGATTGGAAAGGCAACACGCAGAATCATGGTTCCGTTCTTATATATAGCAATGAAAAGTTTATATTGGTCAAAAGGA
>OCHI01000623.1_pt1 | contig 34691 bp, 29 predicted proteins | sample 1538691 | NCBI WGS metagenome assembly OCHI01 (sample SAMN04571718, study PRJEB22368) | human gut metagenome | biome: human gut; material: stool | host: Homo sapiens | place: Luxembourg | collected 2012-09-21 | reverse complement strand
CGATCTCCTCAGCAGCTTGGCATATCGGCCACAGACCATTTCCCGCATGAGCAGGAGTGCATGGAGGACATTGCTCTTTCCCGCTGCATTTGCGCCGTACAGTGCCAGCACTGGAACAAGCTGTTTCTTCTCGTCCGGTGAAATCAGGCAGTCGACCAGACTTTTATCTGTAGATGCTTTCAAGCTGATGATGGCTGTATCCTTGATGGAACGGTGGTTGGTGACTGAAAATTGAAGCAGCATCGCAATTCCTCCCAGATGATTTTCTGAATCCAGTGTACTCTATTCTAGGCGGAAAGTCAAATTTTAATTTCGGAATTTGCAGATATTTTTCAAAATCCAAGAATAATATTTAAGATATTGGCTTTTTATACCGCTCTAATACTATTAGAGTTTATTCTGCATACACAATCTCTCTCACCACCACTTCCTCCGCCCATTCCAGTTTAAGAACATTCTTGAATTCCGTCCGACAAAAACACATTTTCTAGTTCGGAAGACGGTTATTTACTATTTTGACATTCGATAATGGTCGTTCATCAAATGGTATCGTGGTCGGACCTGAATTTTCAAGGATGATGGCGGAGATTCTTCTTCAACATATTGATAACGAAATCCTATTAGAGCTTGAAAAAGATGGTATTTTCTATAAAGTCGATTATGCTGCTTTCAGATATGTGGATGACATTTTCCTCTTTTCTAATCAACCTCAAGTTCTTGAACAGATATTATCAAAATATACGTAGGTTGAATATTTTGAGCGTAGGATTATATAGCCGGAACGATAATCTACACATGGGAAAATCGAACATCTATAAATCCAAAGTTTACATCACACCAATATCGAAACATAAAACTTACGCTGATGAAGGGTGATAAGGTGGTCAAGGGTATCAAACAACTTTCCAATTTTGCGCTGTTCCTCAAGCGAAGGGAGGAATACTTGTCCCATACAGAGCTTGTCGTAATAGAAGTAGAGACGAACACCACCCTCTTGCAACTGCATAATCAGCTTTTGGAAATCAGGCGATTTGAACCAATGCCAGAGGAGTCTATCATCTACATCGTCAGAAGTCTTAAAGACCTCATAAAGTGAACTTACTATCACACTTTTTCCCGTGTCTTGGTATCCGATGGAACCCACATTTATTCTTGCAGGGTTGTACGCAAATGAATTTGGAGAAACAATATAGTACATTCTTTTGTCGGCTTCTCGCATTGTACCGCCGTTTTCAAACTTTTCATCTTGCGGGACGAATCCACTTTCATTTGTAATGGAATAACTCTCTAATGGCAGATTTTCTTTGTTCTTTTCACCCGCTGGAAAAGTAATATCCGAGAACTTCCGCTGTTCCCAAGCAAAAGTAAAAGGGCCTCGGATTTTCCTTGGCCCTCTTGTTTGACTTATCGCTTATAAATATGCAGCCTTACGCCTCGAAGCCGCCGGTTACAATAAATTCCCGCAGCAAACTGTCCACTTTCTGGTTTACCTTGGGCGGTATCAGCTTTACGCCCTCTTTTTTCTCAAAATAGGCTTTGGCTTTTGCCTTGTCCACGGTTTTCTTCAGTTCGTCAAGGCGACCAAACTCGTTAATGTTGGTTTTCGTCAGCCCAAGACCCATCATATTGCGGAGCTTTTCTTCATCCAAGCCAAACACAACGGCAAAACGGTGGATTTGGTCATTCTTCGCACGGCACTGGTACTCGGTGATGTAATCCCGCAGCGTCTTGCCGGGTTCGGGTGTGGCGTCACCGCGTTCAATATCGTGCAGGAAGATGTTGGCAAACTTCTGTTCTTCCTGTGTCAGGCTGGCAAAGGACTTATGCAGTTCAGCTTTTGCCTGTTCTATGGATTCTCCCGATGCACCCGCCTGATTCAGCAGCTTCAGGTACTTATCAAAGCGGCTGTTCATATAGTTGGAATCAATCACACCGGTGTCGATTTCCGTCAAATAGCCCACCAAATCATACGGCGCATCGCTATCATCGGAAGGGTCCGACGGCTCGGCGGACAGCTCCTTATAGCGCTGTGCCAAAATCAGATAGGCCGACTCATCAAACAGCATTTCGACATCAATGGTTTCATCGGTAGCATCGTCCGGGCAATGATATACGCTTTGATTCCATGTAAAGCCCTGCACACGCGCTGCCTCCATGTAGTCGTTAAGCTCACGGAACAGCTTTGCAAACTTGGCGCAGACGCTCCTGTCCTGCGGCAGCTTTTCAAAATCCGGCACACCCGCGCTCGTAAACAACTCCGCAATGTCGCCGTACACCTCGTTCATTTTTTCAAGGTTGTGGGCAAGGCGGTCAACAAACAATCCAATTGGGCGGTCGCCGGAGTACAGCTTCACCGCTTTCAGCACATTTTGCTCCATTGTGTGCGGCTTGCGGTAATAGCGAATCACGCCGAACGGCTTATCCGGTCCAAACAATCGGTTCGTGCGGGAAAACGCCTGTATAATGTTCTCGTATTCCAGCATCTTATCCATATAGAGGGTATTAACCCACTTGGAGTCAAAGCCGGTCAGCATCTGGTCAACAACGATCAGCAAATCAAGCTGTTGGTCGGGGGTGCGTTCAATGCGCTTATACTGCTCCTTGTGCGCCAAACGCAGCGACAGATCCTTCTTAAACCGTGCATGGGTAGATATTGTAAAATCCTGCCCATAGCGCTTATTGTAATCCTCGATAATTTCAACAAGCCCGTCCTCTTTGTAAATCGCGCCGCCGTTATTATCAATGTTCGGGTCAAAAAGGCAGCTTGTTTTCAATTCCGGCATGGTGGTCTTCATCATGCGGTAATATTCGATTGCCTCCGGGATGCTGCTTGTGGCAAAAATCGCGTGGAATTTACCGTTGTGGCTCAAGGTCAGCCAGTTTTCCTTAATATCCTCGATAACGGTCTGCTTATGCTCGGCCGTCAGATATTGTGTATTGGGCAGATAATCCTCAATCCCCTTGATCCACTTTCCGTCCGGACCCGGTTCGCCGTACATTTTCACCTGCGTGTTGTCCATGTACTTATAGTACACAGCTGCTTTTGCAGGGTCGTTCAGGGCATCTGCAACCGTAGCTGCCTTTGCTTTTTCCAGTGCAACAGCCTGCCGCACATCTTTGTCGCGGAAGGTAAGTACCTTGTACGGGTCAAAGCCCAGCACATTTTTATCGCGGATGCCGTCTGCTATGCTGTAACGGTGCAGCTCATTGCCAAACACATCGGTTTGTGCGTTGTTCTTTTTGGCGTTTTCCTCAAACACGGGCGTGCCGGTAAAGCCGAAGAAAATCGCGCGAGGAAAGGTTTCTTTTATAATTGCCAGCATATCGCCAAAGGTGGAGCGATGCGCCTCGTCCACGATAAACACCAATCGCTTTTTGCCGATCAACTCAATATCGCGGGCATTTTTGCCGCCCTCCTCGTCACGGATATTGCTCATCTTCTGAATAGATGTCACAATCAGCGTGTCTGCGGTGGCAATGCTTTTCAACTTGGAAATCAATACATAGGTGTTTTCTGTTGCCTGCACGGTCTCGTTTTCATCGGCAAAGGCGCGGTATTCTTTCAGCGACTGCGTCCCCAGCTCGATACGATCCGTGAGGAAAACCACCTTGTCCGCATCGTTGGAATTGGCAATCAGCTGTGCGGACTTGAAGGAAGTCATCGTCTTGCCGCTGCCGGTGGTGTGCCAGATATACCCGCCGCGCTGCTTGCCGCTGTCCCATTTCGTTTTGGAAACTACATCCGAAATCGCACTGGCAGCATAATACTGATAGCTGCGCATAACCTTCAACACGCCGTCCGCATCGTCGGCCACGGTGTAAAAGCCGATCATCTGATGCGCCATGGGAATGGACAGCAGCTTGGAGGCAATCTCTTTCCAATCGTTGATTGGCTCGTTGTTGAAGTCCGCCCAGTGGAAGTAGTAATCGGTGTTAAATTTGCCGTCGGGACCGGGGTTGGCGAAGTAGACGGTTTCTTCCGGGTTCATTGCCACAAAAATCTGCACAAGCGAGAACAGCCCGGTAAACACACCCTCGTGGGCGTATTTTTCGATTTGGTTATATGCCTGACTCACCGGCACACCGCTGCGCTTTAATTCCAGATGGAAAACCGGCATACCGTTGATCAGCAGCATCAAATCGCCGCGGCGGTCGTTCAGCATTTTGGATTTACCGGGAAAAATCGGCTGCTGCACGATCTGGTAGCGGCTTTGCCCGGCGGCAATCTCCATGCGGTCGTAGATTTTCAGGCTGACTTCCTTGCCGAAATGTGCCTTGTCATCGGGGTTATCGCGCTTGACAGAAACCGTTTTGCCGTTGATAAAGCCGTTCAGCTTCAGCGGCGTGCGCAGTTCCCGAATCTGCTCCACAATTTGCTGCATCTCGCCATCGGTCAAGGGGTAATCGCCAAGGCGATCTATGCCGCGGTTATTGTCAAAGAGAATGTTTGCCCAGTTGCGAATCAGATCCTGCTCGGTGGGATATTTCAGAATTGTGCTCTCCCAGCCTTTGGTCGTCAGGATTTTTATAAGCGCTTCTTCAAAGTCCGATTCCTTTTGAAAGGTCATTTGTTTTGCCCCTTTCCGGGTATTTGTGTGCGCTTTTACAGCCGTTCGCGCACCATCATCAGAGCATAGCCCAGCAGGTTTTGCCCCTTCCACTTGCCAATATCCAGCCTGTCCGGGTCCTTCATCGACAAGCCGATGCCCCAAATGGTATCCCTGACCGCACATTCAGCCAAAACGGAACCTTTGGTGGCGGCAAGCTGCGCTTTCAGGTCGTCATTTTGGGTGAATTTAGCAAGCAGCCCTGTAAAAACAACGATTTGCCGAATACCATTCCAATAGCGCTCGCTGTAATGGGCAACCAGCCTGCCAAGCGCCTTGATTTCGGCAACATCATCGGTTGCAAGAATTTTGGCCGCCACAGCCTTGTCACCAAAGTAGACAGCCTTTTTGTACATCATATATTGTTCTATGGAGGAAAAGTCCACCCCCTCCACCGTAAAGCGGCAGGGGTACCAGTTGCTCAAATATCCGTTTTCCTCACTGGGGTTATGAAAGCAAACAACCGTCATTATACTTCACCGACTTTTTGTACCGCCAAATCCAGTTCCAGATCATGCAGCCCGCCGTATGCTTTTTCCAGAAAAGCAACCGGCACTTTTTTTACGACCTCGCTGCTGGGCAGATTATAATACCATTGATAATACGCATAAAATTCGCCGATCCAATCCGGCATAAACCCCTCGATGGCTTTGCCGTCCTTCAGTGTAAAGTCCTCGGTTTTGCAAAAGTAATCCCACAATTCGGGGGCGCTCATCGTGTTTACATAGGCTTTGGCTTCGTCGATGCTTTTTCTGGTTTTGCTTGCCATATAGGAATTGATAAAAGCCGCAGTATCCTTGTCAGGGTATTTCTGTGCCACAAGGTCAAAGAGCTTGCCCTGATTTTCGACCACATCGCTTACATATTCCTTTGCATACGCGCGCATTGCCCCTCACCTCTCAAACAGTGTGCTGAACACCTTTGTGACCGTGTTCGCGTCGGAATCCACCAGTTCGCGCATCCGTTTTCTTGCCGTTATGTCGCGCTGATTGTACCTGTCGTTAAATTCAGTGTAGTCCACGGCAAGCAGCTCGTCGGTTATTTCTTTCAGATTTGCATACGCGGCCTCGGACTTGATGCAATACTGGATGCCCAAACCGCCCAGCGACAGCAGATCTTCCAGAATATCCACATCAATATTATCGCGCACAAACTCTTTGGCGATGTAAAAGTAGGAGGCGTTTGCGCGCCAGCCGCAAATCACATCATAATCGCGGGTATCCATGCCGTATTTTTCGATAAATTTCTTTGCCAGCATACGGTATCGCTTAGAGTCGGCGGCGTCCCGGTGCTTCATCAGCTCTGCCAGCCACGCAAGAACACTGTGCTGCTGAAAATCCAGAATTTTCAGCCCGGCGGTTTCCAGCTCGTACTTGTGAACCCAGCCGTTTGTGTCGTTCGGGCGGCAGACCGCCCATTCTTTGGCAAGTTCGATGTTCTCGGTAAGGTAAAAGCCCCTGCCATAGTCGTGTTTATCATCCCCGCCGCCAAATTTCGGCACAACGATTTTGTCGGGAGTGCCGTGATATAAAATAATTTTTCCCATTTTTTCACGATTCTCCTTAGACAAACATCTTTTCGAGCATGGATTTTTTGATATTTTGCAGCTTTTCTAACTCACGCTGATGAAGGGTGATAAGGTGGTCGAATGTATCCATATACTTGCCAATTTCAGCTTTTTCAGATAAATCATTTGGCATATAAAAAGCAAGTTGTTGAAGGGTCGAGTATTTTACACGACGTTTTTCAATTAAAGAGCCAGTTGCAGCGTTATCAAAAATATTCATCGCCGTGGGTGTTTTGAAATATGCATTCCAAAATCCACTGCATTTGTCATCATCAATCGAAAACACATCATAATAGCCGGAAACACTTACAGTAAAAGCATTTTTATTGTATCCAAGTGCTCCAAATCTTAGATTCATTGGATTGGTAACAAACTCATTGGGCTTTACAGTTTTGAATAAATCCTCTGTCTTGGTCACGAGGGAACTTCTTTCATAACGGTCTGTTTTGGGCGTGACACCACTTTCGATTGTCAAGCTGTACAGGGGGTTACTCTCAAAATCAGAGGTTCGAGTATTACGCTCTTGCAGAATCTCCCCCAACTTTCGCTGTTCCCAAGCGTCAGTAAATCCCTTGAATCGAATTTCGGGAACGCTGCTGCCATTTTTCGGAAACATTTTTTCAAGCATGGCTTTCTTCAAAACTTGCAGCTTGTCAAACTTACGCTGATGAAGGGTGATAAGGTGGTCAAGCATCTGAAAGAAAGAGCCAATTTGCTGCTGTTCGGCATAATCCTTCGGCATCGTTAGGTTTGTTTCGAAGAAGTCCGCTGGCGCAACATTCAATAAGCCGTGGTTTCGCGCGCCTTCGGCTGCAATGGCCTGAATACCCTTGTGCCACAAGTCGGTGTTGTAATAAGTGACTATATAATCAGAACTGGTCTTTCTCTCATCCAAAATTTTGAAAACAATGTAAAGCGTTGATAATACGCCACTTTCGTAACGGTCAAGACGCTTAATTGCACCCCAAGGAGCATCGGAAGATGTACTTTTATTGTAAGCAAATTCACCATTCCTAACAAGAAAATAACCGCTTACATCCTTGCTTGCTATACGCTTATCGAAGAACTCATTCTGGTCAATTAGACCATACTGCGCGGAGATTGTCAGTGGCAAAGTTGATTCGAGATTTTCGTTTTTGCGTGTGATGCGTTCGACAACTTCCCCCAACTTCCGCTGTTCCCAAGCGTCAGTAAATCCCTTGAATCGGATGGCAGGTTTGTTCTGTTTTGCCATATCAGTCACCCAACAAGAGCGTCTTGAACTCGCTCAGGCCTTTCAGGTCATACTCACTGCCGGTAAGGTCGTCCATCATCGCGGCCAGCTGCTTTTCGGTGGCGCGGATTTCGCTTTCCACATCGAAGAAGGTTGTGCTATATTTATTTTGCAGGGTCTGAATCTTGTTGACAAGGCTGTCCACCATGGCATCGGGCAGTTTGGCAAGCTCGTTCGTAAAGGGCGCAATCCATTTTTGCTCCAGCAGCTCCAACACCTGCGCATCGGTCAGCCCCTCAATGGTCTTTTTGGTCAGGGCTTCCAGTGCTGCTGCGTCAGATTTGATTTTGGCTTTCAGTGCCTTTTCCTGCCTGGTCAGTTCCTCTACACGGCCGAAAATGCGGCAGGCATTTTCAGCCTCGGGGGTACGGTCACGCCGCAGTTCTTTGACCTTTTTGGCAATCTCCTTCGGCACAAAAGCATCGCCTTCTTCGGTAAAGCACTCCTTATAGGCGTCCTTGTCGTCCTCGGTAAATTCATCCAGCAGGGCTTCATATTCGGTGGGAAGCTCGGCAAGCTGATTTTCCAGCGCGTGGAGCGCGCCAGCCTTATCTTTCAACAGCGTTTTTTGCAGCAGATCAAAGGGCAGAATGTGCCCAACCCAGCCGTCCTGCACTTCCTGCTCCTCGTTGCCTTTCTTTTTGGTGACAAGATGGGGGTCTACCTTTTTGGCTGCACCGAACCCCTCGGTCTGGATCATTTCAAGGTCAACGGCAATCGTGTTCCAGTGGTCGTCCAGCAGCTGATAAGCCTCGTATTTGTCAATCAGCGGAATGTCGGCAAGGCGCGCAAAAATATCCTCGCTGAGGGTTGTTTCCGTCTTGGCAATCTCAATTTTGCCCATGCCGTCCAACAGGACAGCCTTCATATAGGCGGGCAGCGCAGCAAAGGCGGAGCGATAGGCGTCCTCAAAGGCGGTTACATCGCGGCTGTTTTTGATAGCCGACTTGATGTCCTCAACGGTCAGCGCCGCATAGGGCGTTCCGTTTTCAGCAAACAATTCACCGCGCAGCGCAGGAAACGCCGCCCAGTATGCGGAAAGCTCGTCCAGCTCTGCTGCGGGGATGCCGCCAAACATAGAGGCGTATACATCCCAATGCTCCGCTGCCTCAGAGGAGTCCACATAGCGGGGAATGTTTAAGTTGTAGTCATTGGCGCGGATTTCCTCACGGCTGACCGTGCGGGAAAATTTGGGGATGCTCTCACGCTTTACAAAGGTATCGGCAATGCGCTTGATGTCGGAGGCGCGGAGTTTGTTGTTTTTGCCCTCCTTGGTGTACCCCTTGGAGGCGTCAATGATAAGTACATCCTCGCGCTCGCGCTTTTGGCGCAACACCATAATGATGGTGGGAATGCCCGTGCCAAAGAAAATGTTGGCGGGCAGACCGATGATGGCGTCAATGTGGTTGTTCTCAATCAGATTTTTGCGGATCGTGCCTTCCTCACCGCCGCGGAACAGAACACCGTGGGGCAAAACGATGGTCATAATGCCGTCGGGCTTGATATGGTAAAGGTCGTGCAGCAAAAAGGCATAGTCCGCCTTACCCTTGGGTGCCAGACCAAAGCGGGCATAGCGGGCGTCGCCCTCCTTGTTGGTGGGATCCCATGCCTGCGAATACGGCGGGTTCGATACTACGGCATCTACATACAGCGGGTCATAGGAGTTGATGGGGTCGGCATCGTCAAAGTAGGGCCAGTCCTCCTCCAGCGTATCGCCGTTGCGGGTAACGATGTTGTCCGGCTTGATGCCGCGCATTACCAGATTCATACGGGTCAGGTTGTAGGTGTTCTCTTTCAGCTCCTGCGCGTAGTATTTTACATTGTTTGCGTCAGCCATATACTTGGAAACGCTTTTGCCGATGTTGATCAGCAGCGAGCCGGAACCGCTGGTCGGGTCATAGATTTTGATTTCGTTCTTGCCCTGCAGGTGGCTTGCCACGATTTCAGACATCAGCAGCGAAACCTCGTGGGGCGTATAGAACTCGCCCGCCTTTTTGCCGGCATTGGCGGCAAACATACTGATAAGATATTCATAGATGAAGCCCAGCACATCATAGCCCTGCTTGCCGTCCATCGGAATATCCTTGATCAGATTCAGCAGACCGCTGATGGCTTTGGTCTGGGTGCCGGAGCTGTCGCCCAGTTTGGAAAGACCGGTTTCCAGTGTGTTGAAGATTTTCTCAAACACACGCTTGTGCGTGGGGGAAATCAGCCGGCTGAACGCCGACAGCGCATCACGCACATTGGAAACATCAAAATCCTTGCCCATGCCGAGCCAAGTGGAGAAGAAATCTTTGTAGGAGATAAAATAGCCGATGTTTTCCTGCACCCATTTAACGGTTTCGGGGTCGTCCTCGGTTACGGTTTTCAGCAGCTCATCGTCATAATCGTTGTCTTTCAGAAATTCGATTTCTTTATCGGACAGATATTTATAAAAAATGAAACCAAGGATAAAGTCTTTGTACTCGCTGGCCTCGATTTTGGAGCGCATCTGGTTAGCAGAAGCCCAAATCTTCTGCGCAAGCTGTTGTTTGTTCATCGGTCAAGCTCCTTTTGCTTTAGAAAATACCCTTTCTTGGGAAAAGCGTAAGTAGTTATTTCTATTATAACACAGATAGCTAAGGTTTCCACAAAAAATTGTGGCTTATGCCATAAAATACATACGCTTGGGAACAGCGGAAGTTGGGGGAAGTTGTCAAAGAAGTAACCCGCAATGACCCAACATCGGAAGCCCCTATAATGATGATTACGGCAAACAACGGCTTTATTGAGCAGTCAGAAAGGTATGCTTTTGATAACGCTGGAGAAAGTTTGAAGAAATATATTCTTCTCCAAAAAGGTGAACTTGCCTATAATCACGGCGCATCAAAGTTGCGTCCATTTGGCTCTTGCTTTGCGCTGACAACAGCAGAAAGTGCCCGTATACCGTTTGTTTATCATTGTTTTTCTGCGGAAAACAAAAATGCAGAGTTTCTGTCAATAGAGTTGAATGGCTCTGAAGTTGAGAGTCAGCTTCGCAAGATTGTGTCGTCTGGTGCGAGAATGGATGGCTTGCTGAACATCTCGTTTGATGAATACTCTACTGTGACTGTGCTACTTCCTGACATAAAAGAGCAAGAACACATTGCCGACTTTTTTCGTAATCTCGACCACCTTATCACCCTTCATCAGCGTAAGCCATATTCACACATACAACGGAGGTGCAATATGCTTAACGAAGCACAAAGCACAGATAAGTTCTGTGAATATTATGCAAAATGGATTACTGTATACAAGAAAGGGGCGATAAGACAGGTTACAATGGATAAGTACCTGATGACGCAAAAATGGCTTGAAAAGCTTATCCCGGATTTGAAAATTTGCGATTTGAACCGCATTGCGTATCAGCAGCTGCTGAATGATTATGCCGAATACCATGAGCGACAGACAACAATGGACTTCCACCACCAACTCAAAGGAGCCGTTTTAGACGCAGTGGACGAGGGACTGATTGACCGTGACCCCACGCGGAAAGCGATTATTAAGGGAAAGGCACCGTCTGCAAAGAAAATCAAGTACCTTAATCAATTTGAGCTGCACACGCTCCTTGCCTCGCTTGAATTAAAAGATGAAGTGAACTGGGATTATTTCATTCTTTTGGTGGCCAAGACCGGAATGCGCTTTTCGGAGGCACTGGCCCTGACCCCCAAGGACTTTGATTTCTATCATCAGACCCTTTCCATCAGCAAGACATGGGATTACAAGGGCGCCAGTGGGTTTCAGCCGACAAAGAACAAGTCATCGGTTCGTAAAATTCAAATTGATTGGCAGTCTGTTATCCGTTTTTCCGAGCTTGTAAAAGGACTGCCGGAGGATCAACCTATTTTTGTGGATGGCAAAGTCTACAACTCCACCGTCAATGATGTTTTGAGCCGCCATTGCGAGAGGTGCAATATCCCGGTCATTTCTATCCACGGTCTGCGCCACACCCACGCCTCCCTGCTGCTTTTCACCGGCGTGTCTATTGCGAGTGTTGCCAGGCGACTGGGACACTCCAGCATGACAACCACCCAAAAGACCTATCTCCATATCATTCAGGAACTGGAAAACAAGGACATTGACCTTGTTATGCGATCATTGTCCGGGCTGAACTAAAATATTGATTTATGGCTTATGTTGATTTGCTTAATGCAAAAGTGACTGTGGCGCAGAGATCCACTTTGCACCACAGTCACTTTTGCATTGGACCTTGAATGCTAATCCGAAAAATATTGTACCCTCTATATTGGGATTCTTAAATTTACCAGACACTGTCTGGCAAATTGAGTTGACCGCACTACTATAGTTGTCCTCATTGGCCGCCTTGCCGCTGTTGTCGGTGTTGTAGGTGCGCCGGGGGTCTTTGGCAGTATCATAGATAGTGACGGTGGTTTCTACCCCCGCACTGGTGACAAGTTTTGTGCCGCCCATGTCGGTAACGGCAATGTCTGCATTGTAGTCGGCATTGTCCAGCCAAATCACGGAGTTGTCTTTATCCTCGGTGATTTCAATATAGTAGCCACGCTTGCCCAGCGGAGTATTGGCAGTGCCGGGGTGGTCGATATTCGTCCAATCACCGAAGTAGCCGTTGGGCGCTTTGGTTTCGGCGATAACAAATTTGCCCATGTTGCGCTGGGTATAGTAAAGGGTGTGCCGCATGGAATCCGTGGTTGCGTAAGCGGCGCTGTTGATAACGGCATAAGTGCCGTTATTTTGGCGCTGGATACTGTAAGTGTTGTAGCCACCTGTGGGCTGATATTTGCCGGTTACAACATCCCACTGGAAAATTTCATACTGCGCATCGGCAGCAATCTGATTGCCGGTTTCGCTGTCGGTTTTCTTGACGTTGACCTGCAAAGACCATTCATCATTTTTCATCTGATAAGTATTATTAGAGTTGGCCGGTACAGAAATTGTCTGCTTGCTGCCGTTGCTGCCCCAGTACATTTCAAAGCCATAGGGTACGCCGACTTCCTCATAGCGGAATTTGATGCTGGCCAGTTCTGCTTTGGCCGAAGCCATGGCGTTATCTACCATGCGCTGGGCTTCACCTTGCAATTCGGCAATGGCAGAATCGCGGGCGCTGTCGGCGGCTGCATCTGCTTCGTCCTGCGTGGTATAGGGGCCGACACGTCCGCTGCGGCTGTCGGTGGTTTTGCTTACGGAGTAGTGCAGCGTCCAACTTGCGGATGCAGCACCGCCGTTGTTCTGATAATTGTTATCGTCGGTATGGCCGCTGGTGGTTACAGTCTGCTTGTCGGCGGGGCTGATAGCCCATGTGCCGCCGTCAATAGTACCGCTTTTGGTGATAGGCTCGATTTCGATGGTCGCGCCGTCCACCTTTTCATTGGTTTTAAGCTGCACCTTGTCGGTGATGATGCCGTAGTTAAAATCAAAGCTGCCGCTTGCGGTCTGCGCCGGGGCTTGCCAGTTGGCGTAAATTTCCTGCACGATGGGTTTGGGGTTCGGTTCGTCATCGGAAATTTCGGGGCCAATCACGGCTACAGTCTGCCAGCCCGCGCGGCCCGGCTGATAGATATAGGTGTAGTAACCACGGGCGGATGCGTAGGCGTCTGTTCCCTCCAACAGCGCCTGCGCGGACCCCATAAGAATTTTGGCGGCGGTGCTGTCGGGGTAATTCTCGATAATCTGCATCTGCGCATCTGTATAGATCGTGCGGCAGAAATCCAGCAAACTCGGCGCTTCTGCGGAGAGTGCAACCGGAGGGAGCTCCTGCATACCGAGAGAAAGCTGGGTCAAACCGCCCCAAATTCTGAACTGGTTGCCGTAGTGGTCACCGGGTACATACTGGTCTGCGCCAACCATAGAAGTATCGACGTAAGTGTACGTTGGGCAGTTCTTGGGCTGGCCGTCTGCGCCTGGTGTGCAGCAGTACGCCTCGTCACCATTGAACCAAATCAGCCAAGTGCCGTTGACTTTGGCGACCTTGGTGATTTTGCCGTTTGTTACGTCGGGGATAGGGCGTTCGCCGTAGGCAGCAATACCGGCATCAGCAAACGGAGATGCCACCGTGTGTTCACGGTCAATCGTGACATTCAGTGTTTTGGTCTGCATATCGCCGTTCGGGTCGGTGTAGACAAGCTGTGCGGAAAAATCGTCTGCGGCCTGTACATACAAACCCATGACAGCGGCAGATGTTTCATAGTAGCTGCTGTGCAGCAAGGTGTCGGCATCATCGGCGGGCGCGCCGTAGAAGTCCAGCACCGTCACGCCGTCCGGCAGGATAATGTCTGTGCTGCTGCCGTCTGCGGGATACTCCACCTGTGCCATAATGGGAACAACAGCATAATCCGCGCCGTCCAGCAGAGGCGCGGTCATGGTAAGACCGTCACTATCCAGCGCGTCGGCGGTCAGATAGCTGCCACTGATTTCTTCCAGCTGGCTTTCGGGCCATTCGGAAATGCCGATTTTGGTATGGCCGGTGGCAACAGGCAACCCCTCGCTGCCGATATAAGAGCCGATGGGCGCATCGGGCAAATCGGCGTACAGTTCCGCGCCGACAACGGCAGCGGAAATTTCTTCTTCAGCGGGCTGTTCTTCTGCCGTTTTGGGGGTGGCTTCTTCCTCCGCGCCGGGGTCGGGGCTGCTCTCATCGGCTTGGCCGTTGTCTGTTTCAGATGGCTCCGTCTGCTGTTCCATCTGCACAACTTCCTCGGTGGGCTGCGGTTCAGTTTCTTCCGCAAACGCCGCACCGGGCAGCATGGAGCAAAGCATTACCGCCGCTGCAATCAGCACGGTAACGCGATGCCGTAATTTGTAATGTGTTTCTTTCATAATGAAATCCTTTCACAAAACAGAGATTTTTTCACGAAAAAAAGCGCCTGTAAAATACAGACGCTGCGGTTATCTTTCGGGTGTACCGTGGGCGGGTTGGGCTTTGGCCTTTTCAAATTTTCGCACTTGATTCGTAAAGCCATCCAACACACAGGAGTGCGCTTGCAGACTTGCATAATAGCAAGCCCGGTCAAACCCACGCTCGTCCATGTCCTTGATAGGGCGCACAGAATTTGCCCATTCTTCGTTTGTGCGGGAAATGCGCCCATCGCCGTCGCGGATTTGAATGGCCGCTGCCAACACATATTTGGTGCGCTCCAAACCGTATTCCTCCACCACCTGCTTAACAGCACCGTCACCCAAGCGCATACCATCGTAGTGCAGCGCGATTGCGCCGTTGATTTCATCGCCGCAACGCTCGTTAAGGCGATAAGATTCCCGGTACTGCTGTACCTCGTTATGCTGGCGGGCATAGGTAATGGATTGTCGGTACACTTTGGGCGGATTCTGCTGCTGTTCTTTTTTCAGCAAGTCATCCGCGCGGTCCTCCACGCACTGCGCAACAATGCTCATGTAGTCAGTTTCCAACTTAGAGAAATCCTTGTAGACATCTGCCAGCGGTGCGGGAGATTTCAGCAGCTCCCGCACCTGTGCAGGGGTGAGGTTCATTTCTTCCGTTGCAAGAATAATGTCCTCGCGGACGCTGTACTCGTAGGCGTGACGTAAGATTTCTTCGGGTGGCTGTGCGGTCAGCCAGTCATAATACTTGTTCTGCTCCTGCCGCATTTTTTCGCAGAGCTGCTCCTGCGGGGTCATTCGACGCCCTCAAAAACCAAGGAATTGCTTTCGAGAATGTACTCCCAAAAGAAACGCTTCCCATCCGTGTCCGCATTGTTATAGCAGAACGCAATAAGTGCCGGGAACATGGCTGCCGCCGCGTCCTCGGAAACATTCGGCTTCTTCCCGCTGGCAGCACAGTGGTTCAGATACTCCACCAGTTCGCCCAGCGTGGTCGCGCCACTTTCTTTCAGAATCGGTGCGCACTCCTCCGGCCATTCCTGTTTGTCCAACGGCAGAATCAGCATTTCCTCGCTGATCGGGGCGCTGACCTCAATTTCTGTGTCCGGGCGCTGGCTGAAGCCGTCCAAGACTTCAAGGCAGCCCACCTCGTTCGCCTGTTCAAGCAGTGCGAGTGCCAACACTTCAATAATACTATCGTAAGACATAAGTACCTCCCAATAGAAAAAGCGCCCACAAAAGTGGGCGCTTGGGTAAAATATTCAGTTATGAGAACACAGGCAAACTTCCGTTTGCTGCATCCGTTTTCAAAATGGTGATCCAGTTGCTTTTTCCGTAAAGGAATCGCACTATATGCACGGTCTGCGTGGCATCGTCCACCGTGTAGAACGCAAGGTAGTTCATAACGATGGTGAAGCGGATTCCCCACAAGGAAAGTAATTTATCGGCTACGACTTCAAATTTGTGCGGGAATTCTGCCAGCGCACCGATTTTTTCATCGGCTACATCCAACAGCTTGTCGGCGGCAGTTGGATTTTTCAGTACAAGGTCGATATAGTCGTAGGCGTTCGCCATATCTCGTTCGGCGGCTTGGGTGACATGAATGTTGTATTTCATCTGCGCTCCCTGCGGTGGCGCAAATCAGCCATAACATCGGCAAAGGGGCGTGTGTTCCCAGCGTCAATGTCGGCAAGGCCCTCTTGCAACTTGCTGTACAGTTCAATGCGGCCCGCCATTTCCTCGTAGGTCTCCATGCTCATAACGGCAAGGTCGCCCTTACCGTTTTTGGTAATAAAGACCGGCTCGTTGTAGGCATGGCAGTAAGAGGAAATATCATTGTAGTTGTTCCTTAAATCTGCGCTGGAACGAATGTTCGGCATAGATAGCACCTCTCTTTCATACAAAAATTATATCATAATTTCTGTATGAAAACAAGCAAAATCTATCAATTAAATGTCACAGTCCAATAGGTGTACTGCCCCTCTGCGGTCTGGCAGAACCAGCAGCCAACACCCATGCTGGTAAAGCTGGAATTGACGATGTTGGCATAGTGGGCGGGGCTGTTCTGCCAATAGCTGCACACGCTGCTGGCCGAGCCGATAGGCCCTGCCGCGCAGATTTCGCTGCGGGTCGTCATGCCGGAGTGGTCAAACGCACCGCCCGCGACAAAAGACTCACATCGGGCATCTGCCGCCGCGCTCAACCCGCCATCCATTGCCAGTGGGGAAAGCCCTACTGCCGCGCGGATGGCGTTGATGTTTTCCTGCACGGCCCAGTACGCAGAATCCGAACTGTCGATGCTCCACCATTGCTCCGTACCGGCAGCAAGGTCAAACGGCACAGCGCCGTAACTCATGTTGACCTGTGCAGGGGTGTCGGCTACGGATTCCTCAACGGGGGCTTGCGTGGGTGCTGCCGTAGGCGCTGCTGTCGGCGCGGGCGTGGGTTCTGCTGTGGGCATTGGGATGGGGTCTTGTGTGGGTGCAGGGGTTGCAGTTTGCGCAGGGTTGGTGGTTTCAGCAGCTTCTACCGTCTGCGCCGTTTCCTCGGTGGCCGGAGAGATCTCCACCAATGCAGCCGGTTCAGCCGCAAGCGGTTCACTTTCTGCCGCCGCGCACCCGGCCAGCATCAATACCATGCCCAGCATTGCAATCGATTTTTTCATAAAAACTGCTCCTTTCATTTCGGGGTGGTCGCGTATACGATTGCTTTTTCTGCTTATCATCATAGAGATTATCGTTCCTCCTGTCCACGCTGTCGATTGGCTGCTTGACACTGTTGTTCCGGCTCGGTATCGGTCACAATGTCTTTGTCGTTCATATTCAAAAGTCCATCCAATACTGCCAAACGATTGCTTTTTTCAGCAAGCTCTGCGGCCTGTGGAAATGGCCGCTTGACTTCTTCCTCGGCGCTGGCAAGCTGCTGTTCCAACCGCGCTTGCTTGGCTTTAATTTTCTCGATATTCGGCTCAATTCCGTTTGCCAGATTGGAAATGCGGGTAAGATTACCCAGTACATCATTGCCCAATTCGGCGGTATAAGTACCTGCACCAACCAGCTTTACACTGAACACATTGCCAAACACGGCATGAGAAACTTGCAGTGCCAACCCTTTGTAATTGCCGATAGGTACAGGCTTTTCGGTATCAAGAGCAACTCCCAGCAGGCCGAGCAGCGCTTTACCGGCTGGCTCTTTTTCGGTGTAGGTTTTCTCCATCAACTGCATGGAAAAAATGTCTTTGCCTTCTGCATCCTTGTGGGTATGCGCCTGCACGGTAGCGGCATCCGCCGTCAGGTTCACAACCAGTTCTTTGCAGCGCTGAATCTCCTGCGGGAATCCCACGGCGATTTTGTTTTCAAGGTCATAGATTTGGCTGTCGTGGGCAGCTTTCAGCGTTTTCAGCCGGGTCAACTGAATATCAAGATCCATTTTCTCTTTAATCAGCGGATTGCCCGCCGCCAGTGCCTTGACTTCGGCATAGGACAGTGCCGCCTCGTCCATGTCATCACAGCTTCGAGCAGGGCTTTTGCTCGTCATAATCTGCCCGATGAATTTCTGCTTATTTTCAATAAGCTGCCAACTGTAAGCGTCAAACGTACCCTCGGTGACATAACGGAAAACGTAGACTTCTTTATTTTCATTGCCTTGCCGCAGAATACGGCCCTCGCGCTGCTCAATGTCAGATGGCCGCCACGGTACATCAAGGTGGTGCAGCGCAATCAAGCGCTTTTGGACATTGGTGCCAGCACCCATTTTGGCCGTGCTGCCCATTAGCACACGCACCGCGCCGCTGCGGACTTTTCCGAAAAGTTCAGTTTTGCGGGCATCGGTGTTCGCTTCGTGGATATAGGCAATCTCCGCTTCGGGGATACCACGCTCAATCAGCTTTGCTTTCATATCGTCGTAGACATTGAAAACGCCCGCCTTGGGTGTGGACAGGTCGCAGAAAACAAGCTGCGCACTGCGCTGGGCCTTGGTCTGCTCCCATATCTCAAAGACTTTTCCCACGCAGATATTCACTTTGCTGTCGGGGTCATCCGGCAAGTCGGGGTCAATCAAGCGCTGATCCAGCGCCAATTTGCGCCCGTCATTGGTGTCGGGTAGGATACCGACGAGGTAGCAATGCTCCTTTTCCGTTATCCCCCCACGGAACCGGACTTGATACTTTCGCATCATCCGGCTCCCCAGTAATTTAATTTCAAGAAAGTGGTTTATTTATTGTGCCATTGTGGATTGCTACATGGCATTCCCGACATACCACGAGCGTTTTTCTGTTTCTTGCTGCCATAACTTGCGCCCACGTGGGATGGTTAAGCAGCCCCTTATTCTTCACATCAGCAAGTTTGCGAATGTGGTGTACTTCAATATTTTCTTTGCTTCCACACAATTCACAGGTATCTGCCAGCAGTCTTTTTACAAGTTCCGTTCGTCCGCCATACACCTTATAAGGCTTGTCCTCAATAATGGCTTTGCGCTTGTGGACAAGGGAGATACCACCCCAAGTTGCCACAAGAGGCTTCTTACTGGGACGTGGCACGACCACTTGTAAGCAGGGAACTTCTTTTCCACTTGTGCTTGTAGTTGTGGTTCTGTACTTTTTCTTTTGCTTCTTCATAGAAGATCTGTGTTTACAGGCTAATGATAGCCGTTGATACGTTTTGTGCCGTAAGTGTTCGTGACGCGGATATTATCGTTGCCCTGGCTCTTGTTGGAAATATACCAGTTATTCAGGTATTCATTGTAACGGACAGCTATTTTCTGTTCGCGGTAGGTTGACTGAAAAAGTTCATCGGCAAACTGCTTGATGATTTCCGGCCCGATCCATGTAACACCCAACCGAACCGTTATCTCGCCCGCCGTCAAGTCCTTGGGCTGCACCTGTTCCAACGCTTCTACATTGATGCGAAACGCCGGGTCTTGGTCGGCGGCAACATGAGCAATACGCAGCTTTTCGCGTACATTGCCGGATAAATACTCGTCTGCCATAAGGTAAACAGGGCTGCCGTCCTCCTGCTTGCGGAAAGGCTCTACAAAAATAACGCCCGCCAATTCCTTGGCAAGCGTTGCTTCGTCTTTTCCAGTAAGGTGCATCATGTAGGGCATATCGACCTTGGCACGTTCCCCGATGCTTAGTGCCAGTGCATCCGATGCCGTGTCGGCGTGGTCGGGTATCTGCGCAGAGCGGATAGTCCTTTTGGTGAACATATCCGACTTGCTGATAAAATTGCCTTTTTCATCGACATTTTCCAGTGAACACAGCAAATAGTAGCTGCTGTCATCCCGGAAAGACAACTCCGCGCTGCGGCTGTTGATTAGGCCGTGCTTGGCGCGGAAGGCATCATACTGGCGGTTAAGCTGGGCTTGCAGACGGTGGATTTCCTCGTCCGACAAGTCCTGCAACTGCGCATCGATCAATGCGCGGGTGGTGTCGCGCAGTTCCACCAGTTTGCGGATACGCTCGGCAGAGGCTGCGTTGGGATTACACTCCCGCATGACTGCGCCTTCGCGGTAATAGATTTTATCGTCCTTTACCGTGTAGCTGAAATTACGCACAAAGGGATCGGCATCAATGTACTTGGTGTCCTCGCCGCTTTCTTCCTGCACAGAGATTTCGGCTTTTGTCAGCGTGGCGGTCAAGTGCTGCATAGCAGTGTCGATTTGCGTTTCCAGCAACGGCTTTCCGAAACGGTCCACCGCATCGGGGTCTATTGGCTGGCAGGTGGAAGTCGGGCCATACGGACCGGCGACTATCTCCATCCTGCCGCAAATCATTTCAGGGTGCTCCACAAAGTAGCGGTTCATGGTAATGCCGTTGGCATCTTCTGCAAGGTGCAGCCACGGCTCGTCCTGCTGGCGCAGTGTGTCACGCTTTTGCAGGAAAATTACATCCGTCATAATTTTAGTGCCGCTGCCCTTGAACGCATTGTTGGGCAAGCGCACCGCACCGATGAGGTCGCAGCGCTCGGCAATATACTTGCGGGCGCGGTCATCCTTTTTGTCCAATGTGCCGCTGGAGGTGATGAATGCTATGATGCCGCCGGTGCGCAGCTTGTCGATGCTCTTGGCAAAGAAATAGTCGTGAATGGGAAAATGCAGCCGGTTATACTGCGGGTCATTGACTTGGAAATTGCCGAAAGGGACATTGCCAATAACGCAGTCAAAATAGTTGTCTGGGAGAAGCGCATTTTCATAGCCGGTCACTTGGATATTTGCCTTTTGATATAGCTGCTTGGAGATGCGGCCTGTGATGCTGTCCAATTCTACGCCGTAGAATTTGGCATCACTGCTGCCAAAATGTCCGTGTGCGAGAAATGCGCCTGTGCCCATGCTGGGTTCTAGGATTTTGCCGCCCTTTACACCGAAACGCTCCAGCGCTCGGTAGATGGGGTGGATAACGGTGGCGGGCGTGTAAAAGGCCGTCAGTGTGCTGCTGCGGGCAGCTTCGTATTCGGATTCGGACAATATTGCTTTCAGTCGGCTGTACTCATCTGCCCACGCGCTTTTGTTCGGGTCAAACGCATCGGGCAGACCGCCCCAGCCGGTATACTGCGCCAAAATTTGTTGTTCTTCCTCGTTGGCGGGTACGCCGCCATTGGCTACGCGCTGTTCAATTTCTTTCAGCTTTTGGATGGCGGCAATGTTGGCGTTAAACTTTTCGCGCGGCGCTGTCGGCAGATTATCCAGATAGGGGGCTTCATAGGTAATAGGTTCGCGGTGGTAAGGTTCATCTTCTGCCGAAAGGCGTTCCACATCTGCCATAACCTGCGCGACAAAGGGGCTGGGTTCTTCGATGATCTCGCCATCGATGGGTTCAACAGCTTCCTCCGGCTGCGCTTGTTGACTTGGCTTTTCCGGGGCAGACCGCGCTGCATTTTTGGGGTTGGCCGCAAGTAGCCGCGCAAATTCTTCATGGCTAATGGCACGCCCTATCAGCGGGAAACTTCCATCGCGCAGGTGGATGTTTTCTCTGCCGATTTCCTCAACGGTAAATGGCCTGTCATCTTCAAGATAAACTGTGCTGCCAATAGTCACGGGCGATTTTTCAATTTTCCTTGTGGTCGGAGGGTGTTTTTCAAATTCCTCTTCGGCGGTATTGATGAAGTCAGAAAACTCGCTGTTTTCAATGCCCTGCGCGGCAAGCTCGTGATTATCCCCGAAATAGTCGATATGGATAATATCGCCATCCACCGTATAGCGAATCTCGTTTCGCAGAAAATTCGCATAGACTTGGATTTCGTGTTCGCCATCCCCAGTAGTGGAGTACGCAAAGTCAACATGGGTCAAGTCGGAGAAATTCGGTTCGTTTAATCCCTCATTTTCGCAAAAATCCGTGATGGCGTGTTTTGCGTGGTCGAGGGCTGCATCGTTGGCTGCGCGGACAGCCTGTTGTTTTTCTGTCCACCTTTTGTAGAGAACCTTTTCATCCTCGGCCAGATACTGGCCGTTGTAAACTAAAAGCCGTAAGCGCTGGGCGGCTTCTTTCCATTTCAAAACGCGGCGGTACGAGCCATCTGCCGTATGGCGGATAATTTCAAGATTTTTTCCCATATGGTCGATTGAGCCGCGCCCACCGTCACGGAAATACCATGTGCCGCCGCCGATACCGTATTCTTTTTTCAGCCAGCGGGCTTGATCTTCTTCAAGGGGCAGCACCCGTGCGGAGAAATACTGCTGAATGCGGAATTTGCCATCTTCAAAACCACTGCCATTGCACAGGGCATCGGTAATGTCCTGCTCGGTAATATACTTGCCGGAAGCGTCAATAATGGGCTTGCTCCACTTTTTGACTTCCGCCGCAAGTTCGATATTCTGCGTCTGTTGCTCTTGGCTCGGCAACCCTACTTTTTCAGAATCTTCGGGAGTGAGGGTAAGCTGCTCCATCTGCGGCAGCGCGGGTGCAGCTTTAATTGGAACAATGAATTTGCCTTGCTCGATAAGTTCGGCAATTTTTGTGGATACAGCATCCCATGTCAAATTGACCTGTGCTGTTTTGGTGAGGTAATTGCCCTCCCAAAGTTCAAGGTACATATCATGCCGGATAAAACCTACGAAATGGTCGTCCACGAACAAATTTGTATAAATTTGCTTGTAGCAATGCTTACAATAGGCGCTGCGCTCGGCAAGGTCGGTGTGTTGCGTAAAATATTCCAGTATGGCCGCATTATCGGCGCGACTACTAGATTCTTGTGCCAACAAGCCCATAACCAGTTCTTCATCCAACGGGGGCAGGTCGGAAACAGGCATAGAAAAAGCGGAGAGCGACAACACGCTCTCCGCTTGGGGTTCTTGTATTACAGGCTGTAAATCTGCTGCATCGCCAGTTCCTCGGCTTGGCTCTGCATAGCGTTCATCCACTGTGCCCAGCCCATCGGGTCGGTCTGCCGGTTCGGGGCGGCGCTCTGCTGCATCAGCGTTTGCATGGTCTGCTCGATCTGCCGGTGTACTGCGTTGTCCATCTCCAGCAGATGCGGGTACAGCGTTCCCTCCAGCAACATCTCGTCGAACACCATCGGGGCGTTCTCCTGCAAGAATTTCCGGCGCAGGCTGCCGTACTTGCCGATTTCCGGCATCGGCGGCTCGTCCAGCGTCAGTTTCGGGATTTGATAGCCGTTCACCATCGCGTACTCCATTATTAACCTCCTTGGTGTCGTTGGTTTTCTCTTGCTTACCACCATAATAGCGGACTTTTTCAGTCCGTGCAACACTGTCAATTTCGCGTGTGATGCTGCCAATCTGCTGCATAAAAGGCCGCGCCGCCTGTTGGCAAGCACTGCCCAAACACAGGGCAATGCGGTTGGTATCAAACTGCCCCACGGATTCGAGGGCAGACAAGTCCAGCCGCGCGGTATCTACACCGCACCGCAGCGCGGCCATATACAGGCAGCTTTGGGTGACGATTTGCAAAAATAGCCGACGCTGTTCATTTGGCTTTGCCCACTGTAAGCTGCTGCCGTCCACTGCCTTTTCCAGTGCAGTCGTGAACATGGCGCTGCGCTGGGCAACATAGGAAGTTGAGATCATGAGCAACGCACTTTGGATGCTGTCGGCATAATTATCGACAATGATTTTATCCCAAACAGGCTTCCAGTTTTGGTCTGTTACCGCCCACGGTAATGCTTCGGAAATTTCATGGATAGGAATAGTGTCGGAAATATCAAACAGATACCGCAGCCGGGGAGAATTGGCGCGGGTGTCAAATACCGCTGTGCCGTGCGCACCACGCTTTACCCTACGGCCTGCGTTTTTATTCCAGTAGTCCATGTCCGCCACGGCGGTGGCGGTGGGGTTTTGTGCATAAATTAGAAGTTGGTTCGGGAAACTGTAATTATAAGCAATGGCCGCTGTCCTCAGAAATTCTTTCCAGCGGTCACTACTCTCCGTGACAGTTTGCAGTTGCTTTTTGGCAAGCGCACGGATGTTTTCGTATTTTGCCATAGGCTGCTCCTTGATTTTATCGTTCGGAATGGTACTTTGATTGTGCCTGTTTCATTCTGTGTACATAGTCCACCACGCTGTAACGCTTCATGTATGGATTTTCGCTGGGGGTTGAATTTTCAAAATGGATGCCATCCAACCGCGAATCATTCATGTCCAGCACGGCCTCAATGGGGATAACTTGAAGTTTGCCCAAAATATTAAGGTTTCGTCCAAATATTCCCGAAACATTGTGGAAACAACGGTCTCCGCACACCCATAACAGCTTTTTTCCCGCCGGTATTTTCCCAAAAGAACGTTTCAGAATTATCACGGAGAGGGGTTCTGCGCCGAATAGCTTGTAGTAACCTGCGGCTTCGGCCTGTTCATAGGCACGAATCAAATTTTTGAAATTCCACTGTGGCTCAATATAGACCCAGCTTTCTTGGTATCCCATTATCGTTCCAGCCTTTCCCAAAAAGATAGTTTGTTCCCATAGCGCTCATCCTGAGGGCGGATCTTGGCTGCGGGCAACTCACCGCCCTGCATTGTTTCCACCTGTGGCAGAAACAGGAGGCGGCTGTATCGGTCTGCTTGGTCTTTGGATAAACCCACGACCTTATCGCCGTTCAATCCACAAATGAGAAACCGTCCGCGCACGGTCATCCCCTCGTCGTTGATTTGCCTGTTATATTTCAATCGGCTTTGGGTTTTGCTGCATATAAGCCCGATGCGGGGCGTTCCAAACGGCTTTAGAATTTGGCTCTCGCCATCAATGACTTCGGAAACCGCAGCCGCCGCGCTGGTGAAAGCAGCTTGATAAGGGCAGTAGCCGGGTTCGACAACCAATAATCTTGTCATCTGCATCACCTCACCGGCTGCCGTGCTGATGGGCACGGGCGTAGTTTTCCAACAGATGTACAATGACTTTTTGCATCTGCTCACTGCTGAATCCCTTGGGGAAAAATCGCTCGATTTCCGAAACAGGAATCATAAGCTGCGGTGCGCGCGGCTTTACGCTGGGCGGCTTGGCCGACATGATATGCTGGATTTTTTCGGGTGTAAGTACACTCTCCTTGCTCGCCTCTTTGAGTTTCTGCGCCTGTGACAGTGACGGGGTGCAGCCCTCTGATTCCATGTAGGAGAGAAAATCTTCCTGTTCTTCGGGGGTAAGGTAACTAAGTTCTACGGCGGGGGTGGTTTTCAGCTTACCATCGTCAACCATCTGCATAAGAGGGGGTGTGAGTTTGTTAAGACGGATAAAACGCTGCACTGTTTTATACCCCTCACCACTTCCATCTGCAACTTCTTGTACGGATAACTTCTGGACAACTTGTCCAGAAGTTAAATCTCGGCGTTGACCTTGCCTTTTGATAGCCTCCAACTTCATCTGATATGCTTTTGCCTTTTCACTCGGCAGAATATGCTCCCGCTGGCAGTTAGAATCCACCATCAAAATAATAGCTGTATCATCGTCCATATCCCGCACGATGCAGGGCATGGTTTCCACGCCAGCCCGCTGGCTGGCATGGCAGCGGCGGTGGCCCGCCACGATTTCATACCCACCATCCTGCCGAGGGCGAACAATGGCCGGAGTCATAACGCCGTATTCCTTGACACTGTCCACCATTTTGTCCATCTCGTCATCGTCACGAACTTGAAAAGGGTGATTCCGAAAGGGATGTAGTTCCGTCAGCGGCAAGATTTGAATTTTCTCTAATTTTGCTTCCTGCCGCTCCTGCTCACTCGAAAAGAGATTATCGAGTGAGGGGAGATTGATGTTGCTGCCGTACTCTCTCATGTTCCGTCACCTCCTTAGCAAGCGCTTTGTACGCTAAACTGGCCGGGCCATTGGCGTCGTAGATCAGCACGCTATGTGTGCTGGCGGCGCTCTCTGCCGTGCGCGTACTGACAGGGATTTCCGCGCGGTAGATTTTCAGTGCGTGGCCATAGGCGCTGCGCAAGGCGGCACACACATCTTTGGACAGATTGGTGCGCTTATCTACCATCGTCAGCACAATGCCGTCAATGTCCAACCGCGGGTTGATACGGAGTTTCACTTGGTTGACAGATTTGAACAGGGATACCAGTCCTTTCAGCGCAAAATGCTGTGCTTGCACCGGGATAAGCACCCTATCTGCCGCCACAAGTGATGCCACGGTGATGATGCCCAGCGAGGGCATACAGTCGATCAGGCAGTAGTCGTATTTGTCCTTGAACGGCTCCAGTGCCTGTTCCATGACTCTTTCGTGTGCCATGACGGTTACAAGACTCACTTCCATGTCGGACAAACCGATGTCGGAGGGAATGAAATCCACTTTTTCTTCGTGGTGCAGCACCACTTCGGGCGGATTCTCGCACTTGATAACAGATTCAATAAGGTCGCTGATTGTTGCACCGTTTTCGCAGCCATCATAGCCGAGATAACTGCTCAAATCGCCCTGCGGGTCGGCATCCACCAACAGCACCTTGTAGCCCATTGCCGCCAGCGCTGTGCCAAGATTTACAGTGGTGGTCGTTTTTCCTACGCCGCCCTTTTGGTTTGCAACTGCAATAGTTTTCATATTCTGCTCCTTTACCGTTCCATGCTAATAAGCCGACGAGCCGCCAGCAAATAGTCGTTATAGTCCTTTCCGATGGCCGGAGGTGTGTCCTGTACAATATATCCGCGCTCTGCCAGTCTTTTTGCAACGATTTTCGTGAAGTTCCTGCCGGGGTCATCGCGGTCAAAGCAAAGCGACACATACCTAACTTCGGGATGTTGCTGCAAAAAGTAGTCAATCGGCTGGTGGTTCAGCCCACCCAACGCCAAGTAGTGGACGCTGCGCCACGGTGCATCGTGCTTGTACTGCCGCAGTGTTGCGCCGGACATAGCATCAATAGGGGCTTCGTAGATTTCCACAGTATCACAGGTTTCAGTCTCGGCAGGAATCAGAAAACCATACTGCTTTTGACTGCCCGCGACATCGCCGCGAAACCCGCCTTGACAGCAACGCTGAAAAGCAGAGCGCGGTACACCTTCTGCGTCCTTGCCCACAAACACGCAGTTGCGATAGCTGCCGCGTGTGGTTTGGTACAGGATACCGCTGTTCACGCAATAACGCAGGACTTTCGGGCTGATGCCACGGTGCATCAGATAAGCGGTGGCCGCTTCGGTGTTTCGATCTGCGGCTGGCAGTTCAAACGGACGGACCGTATGCTGCCGGGTAGGTGTTGCTTTAGCCGCCTGAATAGAAACGGGCATTGGAGTCATCGCACTCAACAGCCGTATTGCCGACACAAAATTCATACCCTCAACCTTCGTCAGATAGTCGATAGCATTGTTGCCGCCCACACTTTGAGCGTACCAGTGAAACTTCCCATTTGCAGGGGTAATAACAAGGCTGCTGTGCGTTTTTGTGCGATATTCCTTGTCTGTTTTGCGAACAAGCTCGCCGGGATGGTAGGTTTCGAGATACTGCATTACACTGATGCGCCGTGCAGCCTCGATATTTTTCTGATATTTGCCCATGATGACCTCCGATTTTTGAAATAAAAAGCACCTTGCCTGCGGACAGGTAAGATGCTTGTAAGAAACAATATTCTCTTTTCAGCTGGCTGTTTCTTCAGCCGGCTGGAGAGGGGGTGTGGGGGAGAGGAACGAAGCAACCCCCGTTCCTATAAAAGTGTATAGTATCCCCTTGGTGCATTTATATTGATTTTACGTTGTATGCTATATTTCGCACGTTGCAAAGGTGACCCTTATAAGGTATAATCTATTATGATAAGGTAAGGCAGGTGAGCATCCATGCGTTTTTTCTTGATGCAGCGTGACCATCAAGTGGCTGTTATTGAAATAGCCGAAAAAACCGGCGATATAATTGATGTGGCTGAGGTTCTTTCTGCGCAAAGAATCCCCCTCGGCGCAAAACATATCAACGGCAGTTTCGATGTTCTCTCCCTGCGTAAATGGTGGGCCGGGCGTGGTATTCCTGCAAGCCGCTCCGGGCTGGAACACGCGCTGGAAGCGCTGCACGTTCCCTATGCGGAACTTCTGCTCGTCAAGTGCAGCGGCCTGAGCCTTTCCGATCAATATTGGGTCACTCCCTGCGATGCTCCGCAACGCTGGCATGATGTAAACTTTTACGAGAATGACTTTTCTGACGATGTGGGCCGCGCCTTGTTTGGTGAGGGCGTTCTCTCTGCACAGCCGGATTTGTGTTCTCCCTGCAATACCTCGGACGGCTTTTTACAAAAGCGCTGGCGCATTGCGGACAGAAAACGGATTCTGTTAAAGGCCGGTTCGGGCATTTACCAGCAAGAGCCTTACAATGAAATTGTGGCCTCTGCGTTGTATGATACCCTCGGTATGCCGCACGTTTCTTATTGGCTCGTAGATCAGGGCGGGCAGGTCATGTCCGCTTGCGAGTGCTTCACTGACGAACGTACAGAACTTGTCACCGCTGCCCAATTTATGCGACTGCTGCCGCAGCAACAGGGCATTTCCAACTGGCAGCACTTTAACGATTGCTGTAATGCAGTTGGAATCTCAGATGCACAAAAAAATGTCTGCAATATGCTGGCCGCCGATTATATCTTAGCCAACACAGACCGACACTTGGGTAATTTCGGTTTTCTCCGTGATTCCGAAACACTGGAGTGGAAAGGACTTGCCCCTATCTATGACAGCGGCACAAGCCTTTGGCAGATGACACTCACCCGCGCCATCAGCGCAGATGCAATGGTTCCGGCAAAGCCGTTTGAAACGTCGCAGCAATCTCAGCTAAAATTGATCGCTCCTTATGTGGATTTGCCGCTGGAGCGCCTTGATGGATTTTCTGGCAAGGCAAAGGATATCTTGGAGGATGCTGCCCAGTTTGATGATGGGCGAGCCGCGAAAATTGCTGCCGCGGTTGAGGGCAGAATCCAAATGTTTCGATTGAATAGGGCATAGTCCGAAATGGTTCCAAAGCATACGGTTTGTGAACTGACTACAAATTGTAGGCAGTTGGAAAAAGCAGAAGCTATGTGTTGCTGGTTACTGCCGATGATAGTTGTGCGCCAACTGGTGACAAATTGTCAGCAGTTGAAATAGAGGCAAAAACAGCGTCCTCCCGGTTACATTCGGAGGACGCTGTTTCCATATATTCACTGGCGTGTACCTATGCACTGCTTTTTTCAGTTGGCTTTCCCTGCTGGCTAAACTCTTTGGCAAGAGCAGCCATCTTTTGTGCCGGTCTATAACTATCCAGCACATGAGGACTGACCAAGAAATTTAGGATGCAAACTTTTGGTATCATGTAGCTGCTACCTATTTTGAAGTACCGAAAATATCCATTGCTGCACCACGTTGTAATGGTATTATGATGGTAGCCGGTAAACTTGCTGACTTCCGTAGCGCTTAGTACATCGCTGTATGGCCGCATCTTGCATTTCAGAAAAGCTGCAAATTTGTCTTTGTCTTTTGCCGTGTCAAGATTAGCCCATTCCCGCAGCGTAAGGGTTTTCCTTGGACTGCCATTGTTCCAACTTGCCGAGTAGTAACCAGTTGGGGGCGTATATCTTTGCGGGCTGGATTGGCGCTTTTTTAGGTAGGCAATAACATCCTTTGTGTTGATAATGTACTGCCGCGTTTTCTTGCCGGTATCTATGCAGGGCACAAGCCCGCTTTTCAGCAAGTATCGGGCTGTCTTTTTACTGATATGGCAGATGACACGCATCTGTTCCAGCCCGATTTTTTCGGGGTAAGTTTCCTTGATTTTTGCAAAATCATAACTGTAATCCACTATAATCACCGTCCGCTATTTGAACTCATCAACAGCAGGTAGGGGGCGGTTTGATTTTTCCGATAAGGGGATTTTTGCATAAAATTTAGTCAACGTAATTCTGTAAATGCCTGTTGTAATAAGGAAAATCAGCCTATTTTGTTCTCTCCGGCTTTTCTCTCCAACATCTCTCCAACGTGCCAAAAACGCCTATTTTTCTCTCATTTTTCCCGGAAAATCAGCTTTTTGAAATGGGTTCAAATTGCGACGCTTTGACGTTAAAAAGGACTTCTTTTTTGACCTTTTTCTTCGTTTTGCCGCTGAATCATCTTCCGACAACTTCCGCTTTTTACTGGCAAATTCCGTCAGTGGCGGTGTAGGCGATAAAACTCGAAATCAATTTGGCAGCAATGCCACGTGGGTTCGAATCCCACCGTCTGCGCCAAAAGCAACACCCTGCGGGGTGCTGCTTTTTATTTTTGCAACAAACTATGCAAGGGCTGCAAGGTGAGATTCGAACAGCCTGTGCCCGGCGCTTTGCGTCCCGCCGGACTGTTGCAAGGGCACGGGAGAATCCCACCGTCTGCGCCAAGTATCACTACTCAATTTCACATTGGGTAGTGATTTTTTATTGCCGCTTTGTAAAATCCCCGAACTTTTCTTATAAACATCTCCCCTTTATTTTCAAGTAGTGATTTTCGGGTTCGGTACAAATCATACCAGCAATCGCGGCAATTAGCTATTCACAGAACTACACAAGATTTTTCCAGCAACTTGGGTACAAATTGACAACAAAAAGGCGGCACCTGATTCCTCAGATGCCGCCGCTGTTCAAATCACCACTTCTTTATGGGCTGCGCTTCGGGCAGTATCAGCGTGTTTGCCATCGTCCGGGCGCTCAGGTTCTTGGATTGCGAGTCCAGATGTGCGTAGATATTCGCCGTGGTAGAAATATCGCTGTGACCCAGCCACTCTTGAATCTGTTTCATCGGTACGCCCTCTTTCAGCAATAGGCTGGCACAGGACTGGCGCAAGTCGTGGAATCGGATCCTGCGCAGACCATTCTCTTTCAGCAACTGTGGAAAGCCCGTCGTCACAGAATCCGGCTGGATCAGGTTGCCCATTGCATCCACAAATACATAACGCATCGGCGCAAAACAATCAACACTGTCGATTCTCTGCTCGACAGTGTTGACCGCAAATCTGAAGGTAGGTAAACAGGTGGGCTTTGGGAATGCGATACGAGCGCCCGATTTTCATCGCCGGGATTTTGCCTTCGTGCAGCAGCTTGTACCCCGTTTTGGTGCTGATTCGCAGGGCATCGCACATCTGCTCGATGTTCATCACATCGGGATACTTGCGCAGCATCACACGGTAGGCATCGCGCTGGTTAAATCCTTTGCTGCTTATACAAAACACCTCTTTTTTGAAAATTTGCGGATTTAATTCCACAAGCATGGCGGTCACTTGTTGAAAACTTGTGGCCGCCATAATCTGGAATCAAAAGGTATACCCTATTCGACACTACTTCCCGGATATAAGGGCGAACCACCGGCCCGGCTGCTGGAAACAGCTCCCACTTCCTGTACCACATTGTTGGCAGTACCGCCGACGCCTTGAGAGCATCGCCACGGTGTGTATCATGATTGCTGACCCTTCGCTTGAGGTATGTGTTCCACGCCACCTCTCCTGCCTTTTGCACTTGTGCAAGCTACACAAAACCACAACCTGTTTCTTTTGCAAAATGTAGAAAGCGGGCGGAGAGTGTTGACAAAACAGGGAAATTAGAGTATAAAGAAATCACAACAAAAACGTTTTTGGAGCACAGCGGTATACACGGTACCGAAAACGGTTTTGGTTGAAAAGAGAATCGGGAGTGAGCAGGCATGGCAGTTTCGATCCGCGACATTGCACGGGAAGCCGGAGTCACAGTCGGTACTGTTTCCCGCGCACTCAACAACTACCCAGATGTCAGCCCTACCACACGGGAGCGCATCGTGGAGACCGCGCAGCGGCTGGGGTATCGCCCCAACCAGATGGCGCGCAACCTTTCCTCCAAGCACAATCACAATATCGCGCTGGTGCTTTCCGGCTTTCTGGAAGAAGAGCTTATCAACGATTTTGATGCACTGCTGATGAAAGGCTGCTTTCACTACACAGTCAACAACGATGTGGAAATGTCCATTCAGGTTATCAACACCAAGATCCAGGCCGAAAAAAGTTTTGAACAGCTCTGCTATGAGCACAACATCGCCGGCGCGATCCTGATGGGTTTGAGAACCAACGACCCTTACTGCGAACTGCTGGCGAAAAGCAAATACCCCTGCGTGACCATTGATATTGAGGTTCCCGGTCCGAATGTCAGCTGTGTGATGATGGACGACATCAAAGCGTTTGACGAGCTGACCCAATACCTCATCGACATGGGACACCGCAAGATCGTGGTGGTACATGGCCGCAAGCTGGCTATGGTCAGTATGCAGCGCCTTGTGGGTGCGTACCAAGCTATGCAGCGCAATGGTTTGGAGCTGCCCCGCGACAACATCATCTACACCAACTTCGGGCGGGAGGAAGCCCGCGACGGTGTGAAGGAATACTTCCGAACCCACAGCCCGGACAGCGCCACGGCGTTCCTCTGCATGAGCGATATGCTGGCCATTGGCACGATCGAGGGGCTGAAAGAACTGGGCTATAAAGTGCCAAAAGACTACTCGGTCGTAGGCTTCGATGGGTTGGAAGTCACCAACTACACCGACCCGGCTATTACCACCATTGACCAGAACATCCAGCAAAAAGGCTACGAGGCTACCCGCCTACTGTGCGATATGATCCGCGGAAAGCGCAAGGCACAGCGGCTGGTATTGCCCCACACCCTGACGGTGCGCGACAGCGTCCGCCCCCTATAAAACCGAAATCAGCGGTTAAGGCCGCTTTTTTCAGACAGAGATACAAAAACGTTTTTGCAGTAACTTCTTAAGCCAAATTTCGCTGCAAATATTTTTTAACCGCGAAACAAAAACGTTTTTGCAATAACTTTTGGAACATTTGGTGCAACCGCACCGTGTTAATAAAACAAAAAAGCACAAAAGTAAAGGAGAAACACTATGAAAAAGAAGCAACTGTTCGCAGGCGCTCTGGCCGCTGCCATGATGACCGCCAGCCTGGCCGGCTGCGGTGGCGCTGCATCCTCTGCTGCAACTTCCACAACCGGCGGCGATACTGCCGGTAGCACGGCATCCGCTGATACCAACAGCGGCGTGGTGGAAGTCACCATTCCCTCCTTCAAAACCGGTGAGAACGTCGGTGCGGTCTTCTTTGAGCCGCAGGTCGAGCGTTTTAACGAGAAGTACGCCGGAAAGTACAAAATCAATCTGGAGAGCGTACCCCAGGATAGTATTTTCAATGACCGCATAAAGCAGCTGGCACAGCAGAACAAGCTGCCGGTGCTGGTGGAGGGCGGTGACCCGGACTGGGTCAAGAACGTCGTTATCCCCAACGGCCTTGCCTACGACTTGACCGACTGGATCGACGCGACCCCCGCCGTCAAGGATGTCCTGATTGACGACAGTCGTGAATACTGCTCCAATGAGGATGGCAGAGTCATGGTTATGCCTCTGGCAACGGTACGTCCCATCGGCTTCTTCTACAACTCTGCTATGTGGAGCACCGATGCTGACATCAGCGCTATGAGCATGGATGAATTTGTTTCCGCGCTGGGCGACCAGAAGATCGCCTTCTCCACCGCCGAGAACGGCTGGGTTTCCGCCTTGTTCCTGACCGCGCTGGTGGCCGAGGAAGACGGTGGCGTAGAATGGCTGAAGAGTGGCATCGAGACCAAGATCACCGACTTCAACCAGCCCTGCTTCATCAACGCTGTGGCCAAGCTGCAGAATCTGCTGCAGAACAACGCAGCCTCCAACTCGGTAGGCGCAGCCTACGCGGATGCCGCCAACGCTTTCATGAGCGAGCAGGCCGCCATCATTGCCAACGGTCCTTGGATGTCCTCTGACTTCGAGAGCTCCAACTCCGACAAGTGGTCCAACGGCTTTGACGGCGCGAAGGTCCGTGCCTCCCTGTTCCCGGGCGACGTCGGCATTGCCGACACCGCCTCTCTCGGTGAGTGGTGGATCTCTGCTTCTGCCTCTGAGGATGAAATTGCTCTTGCAAAGGCTTTCCTTGAGTTCATTTACAGCCCCGCTGAGCTGGAAGCCTACATGCTGGCCGAGGGTGGCGACGCACCGAAGCTGACCTACTCCGACGACTTCAAGGCAAAGCAGGGCGAAACCCAGGTGCTTGCTGATCTGGCAGCCGACACCACTACTGATACCGTGTTTGTCCCCCGCATCCTCGATGTGATCCCTGCCTCCGTTGCCAACACCGAGTTTGGTAAGCTGCTGCCCAGCCTGGCCGACGGCACCTGCACCCCGGAGCAGTTCGCCCAATGGATGAGTGACAAGGCCGCGGAAGCCAGCGCCGAGTAATCCGCGCAATCCGCGCAAGAACAATATGTAATTCAAGGCGTGTCGCCGTCCCGTTGCATACGGCGGCGGCACGCATTTTTTGAAAAGGAAGGAGCTGCAAAGCCATGAAAACCGCCCCGAAAAAAGCAACGCGCATCAAGGCGGGCCGCATCCAGCGTGCAAACTACAAATGGATCTATCTGTTCCTGCTTCCCACCATCGTGATCTTTGCGATGTTCTATTTGATGCCCATTGCGCAGGTATTTGTGACGTCGTTCACGAAATGGGATGGCTTCAACGCACCAAAGTTCAACGGTCTGACAAACTATATCAATCTGTTTACCAACAGTTCGTTCCTCATTGCGTTGAAAAACCTGCTCTGGTGGTGCGTGATTGCCCTGACGCTGCACGTCGGCTTCGGCACATTGGTCGCTTTTGTACTATATCATCAGCTTTGACCCACGGGACGGAACAGACAACGGCTTGACCACAGACCGGGCGCAGGAACTGGGGGAACAGTTCTGCAAGGCACATTTCCCCGGACACCAAGCCCTAATCTGCACCCACCCGGACGGGCATAACCACAGCGGCAATATCCATGTGCATATCGTCATCAACTCCCTGCGGATTTACGAAGTCCCGCTTCTGCCCTACATGGACAGACCAGCCGACACAAGGGAGGGCTGCAAGCACCGCTGTACCAATGCCGCTATGGAATATTTCAAGAGTGAAGTCATGGAGATGATAGGACAGTCCTCTACCGAAGCCGAGAGGAAACGGGCTGCAAGGCTGGAA